>Ga0302287_10000263_pt1 | contig 30465 bp, 28 predicted proteins | sample III_Fen_E2_4_FD_200452 | JGI IMG/M metagenome (GOLD analysis project Ga0302287, IMG submission 200452) | Peat permafrost microbial communities from Stordalen Mire near Abisko, Sweden - III_Fen_E2_4 | ecosystem: Environmental > Terrestrial > Soil > Wetlands > Permafrost | place: Sweden: Abisko... | reverse complement strand
ACCTCGATCAACTCCGACCCTTCATTGAACGGCCGGTGATTAAGGTGCTCACAGGAATTCGGCGTTCTGGAAAGAGTAGCCTACTGCAGCAGATTCACAAGGAAATCTCGCAAAAGGGTAAGCGTGTACTTGTCTTTGTGGACATGGAGCTTTCTGTCAATTTCCCTCTGCGTGTTCCTGGTGCGTTTGAACGCTTCTTAGCGGCATATCGAAAGAAAAAGACCCCCAAGAGCATCTTTATTGACGAGGTGCAAGAAATTCCTGAATGGGAGCGAAGCGTGAATGCTTTGCTCAAAGAGGGTGGTTGGGATATATACCTAACAGGATCGAACGCGCACTTGCTTTCCTCTGAGCTTGCAACCTTGATTGCAGGGCGATATGTTGAATTCCAAGTGTATCCTCTTGGCTACAGTGAGTTCCTCCAGTTTGTGGGGCATTCGGAAAGCTCGCAGCAATGGGATGCGTTTCTTCGCTATGGTGGGTTTCCTGGCTTGCATGAATTGCCTGCTCTAGAACGCGTGAGGTTGCAATATCTAGCCGCAGTGCAGGACACAATTTTGCTCCGTGATGTGGTGGAGCGTAATGCCATTCGCGATCCAAAAATTCTTGAGTCGGTAATCGATTTTATCTACGACAACATTGGATCTTTTACCACTGCAAAAACGATGAGCGAGTATTTAAAGTCTCAGCACATTGGCATTTCGATTGTGGCCCTGCAGGGGTATTTGCGGGCGTTGGAATCTGGTTTTGCGATTCACCAAGCGAAGCGTTACGATATCAAGGGCAAACGGCTTTTAGAGGTCAACTCCAAATACTACGTGGCAGATTTAGGACTTCGCTTTGCTCGGCTAGGCGCCCGTGATCGCGATATCTCTGGCATCTTGGAAAATGTGGTTTACCTAGAGCTTTGTCGCAGAGGTTACCAAGTTCATGTGGGTCGAGTAGGGGATCTCGAAGTTGACTTTGTTGCGCTTAAAGAAGGGCAAAAACTTTACGTGCAGGTTGCCGCAACATTGCATGATCGCAAAACTCGGGAACGCGAATTCCGCTCGCTAGAGATGATTCAGGACAATTATCCAAAGATGGTGTTGAGCCTTGATTCGACACATTCCAATGCCGATGGAATTTTGCAAATACCACTACGAGAATTCTTAACGCAGTCATAGCACACACCCACTAAGCTGATCCCCACCCAAGGGTGAGGATGACCGACCCGCGCCATTGCCGCCCCTGCATAGCCGTCTGCCGTCATCCCCGCAACGTCGGGGATCAGTTAGCGCACCCCTTTGTCATCCTCGTGCTTGCACGGGGATCGGCGTATCCAGTAGCATGTTTACCCATTAGCGCTGATCCCCACTGCGTGAGGATGACTCGTCCGTGCATTGCCGCCCCCTTCATCCCCGCATGTCGGGGATCAATGATGCTTGCTGCTGTATCTCAAAAATTCCTGTCAAAATAGAGACTGAAGTTGACTTGCATTCGTCCATATGAATATGGAAAGAAAAATCTATACCGTGTACTTGTTAACCACCCCAAATCGTTCTGTGCTTTATTGCGGAGTTACCAATAATTTGGAGCGACGACTCGCAGAACATCGCAGTAACCGATCCATATTTTCTGCAAAATATGGCGTTCACCATCTGGTGTGGTGCCAGGAATTTTCTAGTCCAATCTATGCGATTGCCATGGAAAAGCGCATCAAGAAAATGCCGCGTAAGGTCAAAGAGGCGCTCGTTTCATCGATGAATCCATATTGGATATTTCTCGGGGAAGAATAACGGAATACACCGCAGTCACTCGCGCTGATCCCCACTTCGTGAGGATGACTCGTCCGTGCATTGCTGCCCCCAGTCATCCCCACAACGCCGCCCCCGTCATCCTCGTGCTTGCACGGGGATCGGCGTATCCAGTAGCATGTTTACCCATTGACGCTGATCCCCACTACGTGAGGATGACCACCCTCTTGTCATCCTCGTGCTACGCACGGGGATCAACGACGCTTGATGCAGGCCTCCACTTGCGCTGATCATCATCTAGGTTAATGTCTTATTTGTATTACAAATCAGCACAAAATGTTTTATATATTAAACACTATGAAAGTAGCTCGTCGTCCATTGTTGCCGAAGCCCGCGAAGATTCTAAAGAATCTTGGAGAGCAAATACGCTTGGCGCGCTTGCGTCGAAAGCACTCCGCACAGTTAATTGCAGAGCGTGCTGGGGTTTCCCGTTCAACCTTGTGGTTGGTTGAGAAGGGCAACGCTGCAGTGGCTATTGGCACCTACCTGCAAGTCCTTATGGCTCTTGGACTCGAGAATGATTTTGCACAGGTTGCCAAAGACGATGCTCTGGGCAGAAAACTTCAGGATCTACATCTTATAACGCCAAAGCGTGCACCACGGAGCTCCCGTGAAAAAGAATGAAGCGAAGGAAATTTTCGTATTCGCCGATTGGCAGGGAATGAAGGCTCCCATGCTTATGGGAACTCTTGCAGGTGACTTGATTCGTGGGAAAGAAGTATTCTCTTTCCAATATGATGCTCAATGGTTACGAGCAAATCGAGCCTTGGTATTAGATCCAGACTTAGGTCTGTACGAGGGCTCTCAGTTTCTTCGAGATGGTAAGCTTTCCTTTGGAGTGTTTGCGGATTCCTCACCTGATCGCTGGGGACGTGTGCTTATGAAGCGAAGAGAAGCGTTGCAAGCACGTGCAGAGAAAAGGCCTGAGCGCACACTCATGGAGTCAGATTTTTTGCTAGGCGTTTTTGATGAGTATCGCATGGGCGCATTGCGATTCAAAACAAGTATTGACGGAGCTTTTCAGAACAATGATATGCGGCATTCCGCGCCACCTTGGACTTCACTGGCAGAACTAGCGCAAGCGAGTGTACATCTTGAACGCGATGTAGAGAAAGTCTCTGCTCGCTGGATTGAGCTGCTGCTTGCACCGGGCTCTTCGTTGGGAGGTGCGCGCCCGAAAGCTAGCGTGCTTGATAAGCATAAAAACCTTTGGATTGCAAAGTTTCCCAGTCGTAGTGACCATGAAGATAAAGGGCTTTGGGAACTTTTGACTTACAAATTGGCTTTGAATTGTGGAGTTTCAATGTCCGAATCGAAAGTGCAGGCTTTTGCAAATCAGAAGCATACTTTTTTGACAAAAAGATTCGATAGAACCACAGAAGGGTGTCGCATCCATTTTGCTTCAGCAATGACTTTGCTTGGTTTTTGCGATGGTGTTGGAACGGAGGACGCCAACTACTTGCAACTTGCTGAATTTATTGCTTCGCAAGGGGCTAGCCCCGATCAAGACTTGGAGCAACTATGGCGGAGAATCGTTTTTTCAATTTGTGTTAAAAATACCGATGATCATTTGCGCAACCATGGCTTTTTGCTCACCTCACAAGGCTGGAGGCTTTCCCCTGCCTATGACCTAAATCCTAATCCACAAGGTACAGGGCTAACCCTCAATATCACTGAAACCGATAATGCGCTAGACCCTGAACTTGCTATGGATGTCGCTCCGTACTTCCGCATCAATAAGGAACGAGCTCACAAAATAGTGGTTGAAGTACAACGTGAAGTTACCAAGTGGAAGGCTCTCGCAAAAACACTAAAAATACCGCCCCAAGAGCAAGATCAAATGAAACGAGCTTTCTCACTGTGATCAGCCTCATTCTTTCGACTATCAGCGCCGATCCCCACTTCGTGAGGATGACTCCCCGCGCATTCGCAGTCACCCTCTCGCTAGCCGATGGTCAACGACGCCCACTCCCGTGTCATCCTCATGCGTAGCATGGGGATCAACGACGCGTGCTGCATGTTAACATATTCGTGCTGATCCCCACCTGCGGTGAGGATGACCACACCCGCGCATTCGCAGTCACCCTCGCTAGCCGAGGGTCAACGACGCCCACTCCCGTGTCATCCTCATGCATAGCATGGGGATCAACTACGCCTGCTGCTGTATCACTAAAACATTAAGACCAACAGTTCATTGTAAAAATTACATTTACCCCCATGCTGAATTCATCTTCAAAAATCTATGTAGCAGGCCATCGCGGAATGGTTGGTGCTGCTGTGGTTCGCCAGCTCAATGCACAGGGCTTTCACAACATCGTGACACGCACCCATGCGGAGCTTGATCTTACCCGTCAAGCCGATGTCGAAGCTTTTTTCGCTGCTGAGAAGCCCGACGCAGTGGTGCTTGCTGCGGCCAAGGTCGGCGGTATTCATGCCAACAACACATACCCCGCAGAATTCATTTATCAGAACCTGATCATGGAATGCAATGTCATCCATTCTGCGTATGTGCAGAAGGTGAAGAAGTTCCTTTTCTTGGGTTCAAGCTGCATTTACCCGCGCATGGCTCCGCAGCCAATTCCCGAAAACGCGCTGCTTACGGGTGAACTGGAAAAGACCAATGAGGCATACGCGCTTGCCAAAATCAGCGGCCTTAAGATGTGCGATTTTTATCGTCGCCAATATGGTTGCGATTTCATTAGCGCCATGCCCACAAATCTGTATGGCCCCTGTGACAACTACCACCCGCAGAATTCCCATGTGATCCCTGCACTGATCCGCAAGTTCCATGAAGCCAAAGTGCAAGGGAAGTCGGAAGTGGAAATATGGGGAACAGGCACACCGCTGCGTGAATTTTTGTATGTAGATGACTTGGCTGAGGCTCTCGTATTTCTGTTATTGAACTACTCCGCGGAAGGCCATGTGAATGTGGGTTCAGGAATTGAAATGACGATTGCCGAACTTGCTCATGCGGTCAAGGATGCTGTAGGATTCCAAGGCTCTCTGCGCTTTAACCCTGCCATGCCAGACGGTACGCCCCGCAAGATCATGGACGTCTCGCACATCAATGGATTAGGGTGGAAAGCGAAGACGGGGCTTAAGGATGGGCTAGAGAAGGCTTATGAGTGGGCGGTGGGGAATGGGGTGCTGTGATCGCGAGCCACAAGTAACAACCCAGAACTTGCGAAAAATTGATACATTTCCCCCATGTAAATTACGTTGGGACAAACAGAAAGAAGGACTGATATGCTTACAAATGCAACGATTTTGATCACTGGCGGTACAGGTTCTTTTGGCAACACGTTTGTGCCCATGACTTTGGCCAAGTACAATCCCAAAAAAATTATCATCTATAGCCGTGATGAAATGAAACAATGGGAAATGGCCAAGAAATTTGTTGGTGATCCTCGCGTTCGTTTTTTCATTGGTGACGTGCGCGATAAGGAGCGTTTGTACCGTGCATTAGATGGTGTTGATTTTGTTGTTCACGCAGCCGCGACAAAGATCGTTCCTACTGCGGAGTACAACCCATTTGAATGCATTAAGACCAATGTGAATGGAGCGATCAATCTTATCGATGCTTGCATTGATAAGGGCATTAAGCGCTGTGTTGCTTTGAGTACCGATAAGGCGAGTTCTCCAATCAATCTTTATGGAGCAACAAAGCTTTGTTCTGACAAGTTGTTTGTTGCAGGCAATTCATACGCCGGTGCACATAATACCCGTTTTGGTGTCGTTCGTTACGGCAATGTCATGGGGTCTCGTGGATCAGTGATTCCATTCTTTCTTTCTTTAGCAAATTCAGGGAAAAAACTTCCGATTACCGATGATCGAATGACTCGTTTCATGATCAGTCTTGAGCAAGGTGTGGAATTGGTTTGGCATGCTTTCAATGACATGGAAGGTGGCGAGATTTATGTGAAGAAGATCCCTTCGATGAAGGTTAAGGATGTCGCGACTGCCTGCGTGCCTAGTGCTGAACAAGAAATTGTCGGTATTCGCCCAGGTGAAAAACTACATGAGCAGATGATTGGTATAGAAGATGCGTACTTTACCTACGAGTATCCTGAGCACTTCAAAATTTTACCAGCAATCCATGAATGGAGCCAAGATCCATTCCGCATTAAGGATGGTGTGCTCGTGCCTGAAGGCTTTTGCTATACGAGTGACAACAATCCAGAGTGGATGAGCATCGATTCCTTGCAGAAGTGGATCGAGGTGAATCGCGCCAAGGTGGGAAATATCTGATGGCAGACTTTGTTCCCTACGGAACACAGTGGATCGACGACGACGATATCGCAGCCGTGGTCGATGTCCTACGCCACGGGAATTTGACTCAGGGTCCGAAAATCGCAGAGTTTGAGAATGCGCTGGCGAAGTATGTCGGAGCAAGGTACTGTCTGGCATTTTCGAATGCGACAGGAGCCCTACATTGTGCCGTGAATGCGCTTGGCATTCCCGCAGGAAAGAATGGGGTTACTAGTCCCAATACCTTTGTGGCTTCTGCGAATTGCCTCCCTTACAATAATTTGATCCCGCGTTTTGCCGATATTGATCCGCGCACGTTTAATGTCACGGCAGAGTCTTTGCAATTAGCCATGGATGCAAATACAGCGGTATTCATTCCGGTTCATTTTGCTGGGCAAGCTTGTGACATGGATGGGATTGGAGCACTTGCGCGGGAACGCGGAATTCCAATCATTGAAGATGCGGCTCACGCCATTGGCTCCACCTATCCCAATGGTCACAAGGTTGGATGCTGTGAACATAGCGCAATGACTGTATTTTCATTTCATCCTGTGAAAACGATGACCACAGGCGAAGGTGGAGCGATCACCACCAACGATCCAGTGCTCTATCAAGAATTGCAGCTCCTCCGCAGTCATGGAATCACCAAGGATTCTCAGCTGTTGTCAGCAAATCCAGGGCCTTGGTACTACGAGCAGCAGGAGCTTGGTTTTAACTACCGAATTACGGATATGCAAGCCGCGCTAGGTCTTTCGCAATTGTCGAAAATCGAAAAGTTTAAGGCGCGCCGTAAAGAAATCATCGCCACTTACAACCAGGCGTTTCAAGGCTTGGCGGGGATTGTTACACCCTTCGAGGCACCAGGACTGGATAGTTGCTTCCATCTCTACGTGCTGCAAATCGATTTTACAAAAATGGGAAAAAGCCGTGCGCAAGCCATGAAGACTTTGGCTGACGTTGGTGTTGGTTCTCAGGTTCTTTATATTCCCGTATATACTCAACCTTGGTACCGAAAGACGTTCGGATATGCACGAGGCTTATGTCCCTATGCAGAGTCCTATTACGAGCAGGCGCTGAGTATTCCGCTTTATCCCAAAATGACCAATGAAGATGTGCAGAGGGTTATTGCCGCTGTCAGGGGGCTATTTCAATGAGCTCCCTCGCCATTATTCCTGCGCGTGGCGGTAGTAAGCGTATACCTCGAAAAAATATCCGTAGCTTTTGCGGTAAGCCAATTCTCGCACACAGCATCGAGGCTGCGCGTCAATCAGGTTGCTTTGACGAGGTCATGGTTTCTACCGACGATTCCGAGATTGCCGAGATTGCCAGGCAGTATGGTGCTACTGTTCCTTTTTTTCGCTCCACGGCTACTGCAAATGACTTTGCGGGCATTGAAGATGTGCTTGTTGAGGTTTTTTCTTCGTATGCTCAGATTGGCAAGAACTTTGAATATTCCTGCTGCATTCTTCCTACGGCACCCTTTGTGACGGGAAATATGCTTAAACAGGGGTGTGAGGCCATCCAAGAATATTCCCGCGATTGCGCGATACCAGTGGTTCGGTACGGCTATCCAATTCAGAGATCTTTGCAGGTGGATGCCTCTGGTCGCCTTTCTATGGTGTGGCCGGAATACATGGATTCCCGATCTCAAGATTTGCAACCTCGGTTTCATGATGCTGGACTATTTTATTGGCTTCGGGTTGCTCCCTTCCTCAAGCTTCCGCAGATCTTCCAACTCGATAATGTTTCCATCGAGCTTCCTGAAACTACCGTGCAAGACATTGATACTGAAACTGATTGGAAAATGGCTGAGTTGAAATACCAGCTTCTTCGACAGGGTTAGTGCTATGAAAATTGGTTTGAAGGTTTATTGCACAAATGATGCGTACGTTGTCCCTGCCCAAAAGCTGTATGCAGATGGAGTCATCGATTTTATCGAGGTGTTTCTTGTCCCCGGTCAGATGAAACAGAAGATTGGCCAATGGATTCAGCTTGGAGTGCCGTTATCTCTCCATGCGCCTCATTCTGTAGCGGGTCTCAATCCATCTCTAGCATCCGATTTTGCTAAAAATCAGCAGGTCATTGGCGAGGTGGTTGCTGTTAGAAATTTATGCGAGCCGCTCTATGTCGTGTTTCACCCTGGAGTAGATGGGGATTTTGATGAGTCCATTCGGCAGTTCTCTTGGATGATGAATTCTTTTCCTGAGATGCAGAATATTTCCTTGGTCGAAAATAAGCCAGCAAAAGGCTTGTATGGAATGAACTGTCTCGGAACGACTCCCGCTGAGATTCGGAAAATGCAAGGGGTGACGGGAATTGGATTCCTGTTGGATTTTGGACATGCATCTTGTGCTGCAGCGACTTATGGTGACGACTATCAGCAAACGATTTCCCGATTTCTCGAGCTTGGACCGCGTGCGTTTCATCTCTCCGATGGTCATATTCGGTCAGAAGATGATGAGCATCTTCATATTGGTCATGGGGATTACAATTTGGCCTGGTTTGCAAAACAGATTGGCGATACGGGGATGGTGGCGTTAGAGTCGATGAAGGATTCTCCAGACAACCTGGATGATTTCGTCGGGGATGTGAATTCCTTTAAAAAAATTCTGAGAGGGTAGACCAATGCCTGCATCGTTCGACGTTGGTGGGCGAATTATTGGCCCAGGGCACGACCCCTTCCTGATCCTCGAAGCAGGGATCAATCATAATGGCGATATGAATTTAGTTCGTCAGATGATTTCTGCTGCAGTGGATGCGGGAGCGGATGCCTTAAAGTTCCAGACATTCAAGGCTGCTGAATTTGTTTCAGATCCACAGCAGATGTACACCTATCGTTCACAGGGGCAAGAAGTCACGGAGTCGATGCTTGCCATGTTTAAGCGTTACGAACTTTCTGCAGATCAATGGAAGCAGATTGTTTCTTGGTGCCATGATGCTGGGATCATGTTCTTTTCCACTCCGCAGAATATTTCAGATTTGGATTTTTTGCTAAGCCTGGTAAAATTGCCTGCGATCAAGGTTGGGTCTGATGATCTCACGAACATTGCCTTGATGCGGTACTTTGCGTCCAAAGGTATTCCCATGATGATCTCTGCTGGGATGGCATATCTTTCCGAAATTGAAGCGGCGACCAGGGCCATCCGGGAAGAGGGCAATCAGAACCTTGCGATATTGCACTGCGTCTCTTCGTATCCGGCTCAATCAGATGAATTGCATTTGAATAAAATGGCGACGATTGCTCGGGCTTTTGATGTGCCCGTTGGCTTTTCTGATCATACGGAGGGAGCCGTTGCGGCCTCCGCAGCTGTTGCACTGGGTGCCTGTATTGTGGAGAAACATTTTACGCTAGATAAAAATTTAAGTGGACCAGATCACTGGTTCTCTGCCGATCCGAAAGAGGCCAAGGCTTGGGTTCAAGCCATTCGCAATACCTACCGCTCGTTGGGCATTGGTGAAATACGGCCAACTGGTAGGGAACTTGAAATGCGCAAGATCGCCCGTAGAAGCATTGTTGCTGCCCGAGATCTTTCTGCAGGAACCGTTCTCTCCTTGGATGACTTGACGTTCAAGCGCCCAGGAACAGGGCTCACACCTTCCCACCTGGAGCACTTGCTGGGACAGCGCATTTCTAGACCCATCGCCAGAGATGCGCTGGTGACCTTTGCGGATCTTCGCGCAGGAGAGCCGCATGAATAAGAGTGATGTGCTAGCCATGATCCAGAGTATTCGCCAAGATCCTGAACTTCAGAGCGAGATGCGCGCGCTCATGGTGGATCTTTTGGATTTACGGAAAAATCCATTTCACCCTCTTGTTTTCGTGAATGGAACACCTGAATTGGGAAAGGAAATTTATGTGGGTCTTTTTTCTGAGATCAACGCAAAGGGTGGGCGGGTTGTCATTGGTGACTATTGCGATATCGCGTCTTTTGTTTCGATCAACGTTGCGGATTCCCATAAGATGAACGTTGGCATTCTCGATAAGATTGAAAGAGGCGAGATTATTCTGGGCGATCATGTATTTATTGGATCCCATTGTTTTGTGGGAGGTTCGACGACCATTGGGCACCATAGCGTGGTTGCTGCGGGCACTGTTTTGATTAATGGAGGAGATATTCCTCCCTACTCACTCATCGTCGGGAATCCCGCAAAAATAAAACATGGCTATTACGCAAATGCGCCGCATTCAACATAATCGGCCCACGATTGGATTCAGGGAAATGCTTGCTGCAGCTTCTAGCTTGCACAGCGGTTGGGTCGCGTCGGGCCCACAGGTCGAAGCCTTTGAGCGAGAGCTATGCATGTTTCTAGGACTTCCAGCGGGTCATGCCGTTTGCGTCTCTAGTGGGACGGCTGCACTCGCAGTAGCTTTGCATGTTTTAGGAGCAAAGGGAAAACGTGTTGCCATGCCTGCATATGCTTGTTCATCCTTAAGACACGCAGTCGCCTTTGCTCACGGTACAGAAGAACTGCATGATGTTGCAAAAAATTCTCCCAATATTGATCTCTCATCGGTAAACCAATCCTCGCCAGATCTTGTTGTCGTTCCGCATATGTATGGGATTCCTGTAGATGTACGGAAGATTGCATCTGGAATTCGTGTGATAGAAGATTGTGCTCAAGCAATTGGCTCAACGATTGGTGGCGCCAAAACAGGGACTCTTGCGGATGCGTCCATTTTCTCTTTCTATGCATCCAAACTAATGACGTCGGGTGGACAAGGTGGGGCAGTCGTGTCGAAGGATAAAGCATTTGTAGATGCTGTTCGGGACTATTGCGAGTTTGATTGTAGGCGAGATTCACAACATCGGTTCAATTTTCAAATGTCAGATGTCCTTGCTGCTGTTGGGAGAGTGCAGTTAAAGCGGTTGCCCGCATTTCTCTCCAAAAGATCTGATCTGTTTGAAGAATATCGTGCCACGGGTATTCCTCTTCTCGATGTGAGTCCTAATGAAAAAGACATTAGACCCGTACGCTTTCGTGCGGTGACAAGAACCGCTTTGCCTAAGGCAATGATTTCCAATCTTGAAGAGGCACACATTAGGGCAATCGTGCCCACAGAAGCCTGGGAATTGCTTGGGAAAGCAGAAGATTTTCCCTGTGCCTTAGAGCTATGCAAAAGCACTGTTTCCCTGCCCTTATATCCAACTCTCACTAAGAAGCAAGTCGCGTTTATCGCAAAGCAGAGTAGGCTATCATGATTGTTACTGCGCATCAACCTGCCTATTTGCCTTGGCTTGGCTATATCCATAAGATTGCTATTAGCGATATTTATGTGCTACTGGATGATGTCCAGTTTGAAAAAAATAGCTTCACCAATCGAAATAAAATTTGGTCTGCCAATGGCGAGGTTCTCCTGACTGTTCCAATCCAGTCCAAGGGACATATCGATAAGCCGATGCGAGAACTTGAGATTAGCAACAATGAGAAGTGGTGTGCGAAACACTGGAAATCAATAGAGTTGAATTACAAAAAGGCTCCGTATTCTTCTCGTTATGCTCCATGGCTTGAGTCGATCTATAATAAACAATGGAATACCCTTGTTGAATTGACTGATGTTATGCTCTCCTTCTTTTTGGGAGAGATGGGGATCACCACAAAAATCGTGCGTCAAAGCGAACTCTCTTTGAAGAGTCACAAGCAAGATCTCGTCTTTGATTTATGCAAGGCAACAGGTGCGACCACATACATATCGGGAAAACTAGGGAAGGACTATATTGATGCGGCTCCCTTTGAAGGCGCAGGCATCAAAGTCTATTTCCAAGATTACAATCACCCCGTGTATCCTCAAATTGGAAATCGTGAATTCACTCCCTATCTCGGTATCATTGATTTATTGATGAATGTTGGCCCAGACCAGGCCTTGCAATATGTGCTGTTAAATAACGATTCAAAATCAACGCTTACGGTTTTACCAGGAGAAATAAGATGAGCTTTTCGAATGAATGGGACGAAAGATACCGGGCTACGACTCACATGAGCGTTTGGCCATGGTCAGACTTGGTCTCCTATGTTATGCGTTACGCAAAACCAACAAATCCTTTAAAGTGTCGAGTTCTTGAAATCGGTTGTGGGGCAGGAGCAAACATTCCTTTCTTCAAATGGCTCGGTGTCGATTACCATGCAATTGAGGGCAGTCCCACTATTGTAAAAGCGCTGCAAGACAAATATCCAGAATTTGCGCGATCAATTGTCTGTGTCGATTTTACAAGCGATATTCCTTTTGCCGAGTCTTTTGACATTGTGGTTGACCGAGCATCAATGACTCACAACGACACTGCATCAATCAAACGTGGCCTAGCATTAATTCATGAAAAGATGGTTGTTGGAGGTGCTTATATCGGAATCGATTGGTTCTCAACCAATCATACGGACTTTTCCAAAGGAACTGCTCATGCCGATGGTTTTACAAGGCAGAATATACTCGAAGGCCAATTTGCAGGTGTTGGCAATGTTCATTTTTCAAATAAAGCGCATTTGATAGAATTGTTTGAAAATTTTGAAATTCGGATTCTTGAAGAAAAGAAAAGCCTTCGCGAAATTCCCAAAGACAATCATTTATTTGCCTCGTGGAATTTATACGCAACTCGGAGATAGGAAATGAGTCATGTAATTCTTGTCGTTGCCGCCCATCCCGATGACGAAATTCTGGGAGTTGGGGGAACGGTGCGCCGCTTGGTGGACGAAGGGGCTCAGGCATATGCCTTGATCTTGGGCGAGGGCGCAACGTCGCGGCTAGACTCGCGCGCATCTACGGATTCTTCTACGTTGCAGGAATTGCATGCAGATACTCTGTCTGCAGCAAAACAGGTTGGCTATTCTGATGTGTTTTTCGCTAACCTTCCCGACAACCGATTTGATTCTGTGGACTTGTTGGATGTCATAAAAATTGTGGAACGATATGTGAAGGAAATTGCTCCAGTGCAGGTTTATACTCACCATCACGGTGATCTCAATATCGATCATCGAGTTACCTGTGAGGCTGTTGCAACGGCGACTCGTCCTCTCAACAATTGCCCCGTCAGAGACGTTCTTTGCTTTGAAACCCTCAGCTCAACTGAATGGGCTTTCCCAACAGGTCTCTCCGTTTTCCGGCCGAATCAGTTTGTCAATATTCGGCAAAAGGGGTTGCAGGCAAAACTAGCCGCGATGCGCTGCTATCGTAGTGAATTGGCTGAATTTCCACATCCAAGATCGCTTAAGGCGTTGGAAGCGGCAGCAACCAAATGGGGCTCGGTAGTTGGTTTTGAGGCGGTTGAGGCGTTTGAAGTATTGCGCAGGGTCATCGCTTGATGGCAGAGCAGCAAGAACACTCGTTAGTCAAGCGCTACGCTTTCAAGGTCTTCTCCAGCTTGGCTAATTTGGTGCTGGGCTTCGCTGTCGCAGGTATTGTGCCACGGGCTTTGGGTGTCAAAAGTTTTGGTGACTACAGTTACCTGACTACCTTTTTTCAGAGAATGGCTGGATTCCTGGATTTTCGCACGTCCACATATTTTTATGTGCGCTTGTCACAGGATCGAAGCAACAAAAGTTTGACGGTATTCTATGCCTACTATACGTTTTTGATCATTGTGTCCATGCTTGTGTTGACCGCGATCTTGGCCCTCACACCGTTGCGAAATATGATCCTTCCCAATCAGCTTACCCGATACATATTCTTGGCTGCATTAGCGGGTTTGTTGAGCTGGATGTTGGACTTGTTTGCTAGCGTAATGGATGCCTATGGTTATACGCTTGTGCTTGAAAAAATGCGTTTTGTCAATAAGCTGTTTTCTGTGGCCCTTGTTTTGTCAATGAATTATCTTGGGCAATTAAACTACGCAAACTTTTTCTTTTACCAGTATGTGATAGCCTTCCCAATATTGTTTTTCATAACGGTTTATTTGATTCGAAAGGGGCAATGGATTGGACTTTCATTTCATGTACCCACAGATGTTCGGAAGGCACTGATTCGAGATTTTGTATCCTATTCCACCCCGCTGTTTTCGTATACCGCAATTTCCTTCGGTGTCGTCATTTTTGATCGATGGTTACTGCAGGTTTATGGGGGAAGTTCGGCTCAAGGTCTTTATGCATTTGCTTTTGGATTTATGACATATGGCTACTTATTCACCAACGCGATTCAGCCTTTGATGGTTCGTGAAATGTCTGTGGCTGTAAACGCAAAAGATGAAAATCGCATGGTGCATCTTTACAACAAATTTTACCCAGTTCTATTTGCAATTACGGCGTATTTCTGTGCTTTTCTCTTTGTGGAAGCCGATCAGATTGTTGCAATATTCGGTGGTGATGAATTTGCAAACGCGGCGACTCCTCTCAGGATCTTGCTCTTGTATCCTCTTATCAATGTTTTTTCTGGTCTTAATACCGCAGTAATTCTTTCTGTTCAGAAGACGAAACTTTTTTTCTACTTAAGCCTGATATTTGCGCCGATTGGATGCATTGCACTTTTTTTCCTTGTCTGCTCAAGTTTCTTGGATCTCGGAGCCACAGGTCTTGCAATCAAGATTATCGGCCTTGAATGCATCTCATTAGTAATTGTCACATTCTTGATTCGCCGATCAATTTCGATCAACCCGAGTAAGAGTCTTCTTCACTTTCTTTTTCTGCTTATTTTTATCTCCATAGCATTTGGAACACGCTTTTCTATTGAACACGCACATATTTCAGCCGTAATCCTTGTTAATTTCTTTTTATCAGGATTCTTGTATACGGCGTTTATCTTGCTTGTTGCGTTCCTATCTCCGGTATCCTTGGGAATCTCAAGGAGCACTTTCGATGATGGATATGTTAAGGTGCGGAACTCTTTCACAAGGATTATAAAAAGATGAAAGTTCTATTCCATTGTGTTTGTATGCCCTCGCCACATTTTGAGGCTGAGCTAGAACTCATGGCAAATCATCTTGAGCAAGGTGATGACGTTTATGCCTTGGCATGCAAAGAGAACCTTCCCACTTGTTTTACGAATTCAGCACATTGCAAATCAGCGTGCCTTGTTTGTCAGGGTCGGTTTGATGCTGGAATTCGTTTGTTAGGCGAGCGAGTGCATGTTGTGCCGTTTCCACTTAAGGTTCAGCAGCGATATACAGAAATACCCAAAGTATTTGATAACATCGAGGATCTGAAGAAGTATCAGATTGGTTCACTTCAGCTTGGGCTTGCTGCTGCATCTTCCTTGATTTCTAGGATCAACCGCGAGCACCGTTTGGACACGAAAAAATATGCTGCGGATGTTGATTTAGAATTGCGCACAGCACGCTATGTTTTCTTGTCATACCAGCAAATCCTAAAGGATATTAAGCCCGGCCGCGTTTACCTATTCAACGGAAGATTCTCCACGTGTCTTCCTGTAATCAATGCGTGTGAAGATGCGGGTATTCCATTCTCGACGCATGAGCGCGGTGGACAAATGAATTCTTACTATTTAGTGGATGGATCAACTCCGCATAATGTTGAATATGCGACGCAGGAAATCAAGTCTATTTGGTCGAGTTTTCCCGAAAATATTGCGACAGAGCGAGGATCAAAATTTTACGAGGATAGACGAAAGCGAGTCGAACAATGCTGGACATCATTCACGAAAGAACAGCAGCAAGGGGCTTTGCCTACCGGCTTTGACCAAAGCAAACGAAATATTGCCTTCTTCAATACAACCGTAGAGGAATATGCAGCAGTCCGCGATCGCGCCATTCCTTTGTTCATTTACCAAGATGAGAAAGAGGCAATAGAGCGAATTGCAAAAGCATTCCAAAATGACCCCAGCACACATTTTTATTTACGTGTTCACCCCAATCAACGTGGCTACGACAACTCACAATCTAGGGATATTGAAGAATTGGGAAGGCTGGTTCATAGCCTTACCGTCATTTCTCCTGAAAGCAAAATAGACTCCTATGCCTTGATGGATGCATGCACTACCGTAGTGACCTTTGGATCTACAATGGGGGCTGAATCGTGCTATTGGGGAAAACCTAGTGTATTATTGGGGCGGGCATATTATGAAGCTCTGGATTGCGCATATATTCCGAATGATCACGACGAAGCTGTTTCCTTGTTAAAACAAAATCTTCGCCCGAAGTCTCGTCTTGGAGCGATACAATATGGCCTTTGGGATAGTGAACATGGGATACCATTCAAACGGTACAAACCCAATGATTTGTTCACTGGCAATTTTCTTGGAAACCCGATTCGTCCGACACTTCCTCAACGAATTCGGATCTTGCTGCATAGAGCATGGGAAAAGAAAAGTATTCTTGAAATATTTAGATCGTTACAAAAAAAAATATCGTAACACAGGTTTTATATGACGCCACAGTTCCAAACCCCAATTCTTTTCCTTATCTTCAACCGCCTTGATACTACGTCGCAGGTGTTCGACGCAATCCGTGCGCGTCGTCCAAAGTTCTTATATGTTGCTGCAGATGGTCCTCGCGAGAATCGAGTTGGTGAGTTCGAACGCTGTCAACAAACGCGAGCGTTGATTGATAGCGTGGATTGGGACTGCGAAGTTAAGACTTTATTTAGGGATAAAAATCTAGGTTGCGGTCGAGCCGTTAGCTCCGCAATCACATGGTTTTTTGAAAATGTTTCCGAAGGAATTATTCTCGAAGATGATTGTGTCCCACATCCTGATTTTTTCCGCTACACGGAAGAGTTGTTGGCTAAGTACCGTAACGATTCACAAGTGATGATGATTTCTGGCGATAATTTTTTATTAGAAAAGTATAAATGCGAGGATTCCTACTATTTCTCGAGATACCATTTTATTTGGGGATGGGCAACTTGGAAGCGTGCTTGGGATTGTTATTCATTTAAGCTTGATACGTGGCCAGAAACAAAACTTACACAAAAGTTTAAGCCCATGTTTTCGAGAAGTGAAATGCAGTATTGGGTCAAAATATTCGATCAAACGCATTTGGGAAAAATTGATACTTGGGATTATCAGTGGTTATACACGATGCTCACCCACGGTGGACTTTCGATTTGCCCCTCCGTAAACCTAATCAAGAATGTTGGCTTCTGCGGAGAAGCGACGCACACCAGTGTGATTGTTCCTGTTAGTGCACTTGGTGTGGCGCCTATTGAATTCCCTCTGCGCCACCCACCTAGGATTGCTCAAAATGTAAAGGCCGATAAAGTTGCGTACCGTAATTTTTTCCGGAATGATTTGTTTGTGAAACGAGTTGAAAGCCTAATTCTTCAATTCAAGCAATTTCGGAAAATGACGGATCTTGAAATTCAAGCAGAACAAACACGGTTAAAGAAAAAAACGCTAAAGAGCAGGCTCAAAATCTTCGCTTTTACGTGTGCTCGCGCAATATCGAAGTGAGGTGTGTATGTTTCGTGAAATTTGTAATGCGCTCATGAACAAGTACCTTGCGCAGGTTTCTAATTCAAGGATTGGAGCTAAATGTCGACTTGTACAGCCAGTTAAGCTTGAAGGCCGAAACCTCATTTCGAAAGGCTCCACAATAATTAATTGTTCATTTGGTTTTGCAAGTTACGTTGGGGATAACGTTTCATTGACGAATGCCAAGATTGGAAGATATACGTCCATTGGCCCATGCGTAAGTAATATAATTGGACGGCATCCTACACGAACATTTGCGTCTCTGCACCCAGCATTTTTTTCTCTGGCCCAACAGGTTGGATTTACTTACGCAACGTCACAATTATTCGAAGAATACAAGTATGCCGATGAAAAACAAAATTCAATAATCATTGGGAATGATGTTTGGATTGGTGCGCACTCGTTGATTTTAGAGGGCGTTACTATCGGAGACGGTGCGATCGTTGGTGCAGGCTCTGTAGTTTCTAAGTCTATTGAGCCGTACACGATTTATGCCGGAAATCCCATGAATTATATACGGAAAAGATTTTCGGATTCCGATATTGAGTTTCTGTTAACGCTTCGGTGGTGGGATAACGATGCGAAATGGATTCAAAATTACGCACCATATTTTGCAAATGTAAGTCAGCTCATAGAGATCCTAAGACAAGAGTTGAAGTGAATGCAATTGAACAGTAACAATTGAGTGTATGCATGATCCGTCAGATTTATCATTTATATAAATGGCTATTCGCAGTAGCGTATTCAATCGCAAGCATTGTGGTGATGCGTTTGCATAAAGTGCACTATAAAAATAATCCGCGAATTATGAATGGCGTCATTCAGATTAGCAATCGAGGCTCTATTGATTTGGGCGAAGGGGTTGGATTTATAAATGGAACCCAAGGCAATTTTGTTGGAATTAATAAGAGTTGCTCACTCTGTACGTGTCCTGGCGCATCAATTCGAATCGGTGATTATTCAGGATTTTCCGGTTGCTCGATTTATTGCGCCGGATCAATTACAATAGGCAATCACTGTAACTTTGGCGGAAACGTTTCGATTTGGGATACTGACTTTCATCCGCTTAATTATTTGGATCGTAGGCAGCATAAGATAGGGGCGATTAAGGTTGCCCCTATCCTTATTGATGATGATGTCTTTGTGGGTGCGAATTCGATGATCCTAAAAGGGGTTCACATCGGCGCACGAAGTATCATAGGCGCTGGAAGCGTTGTGACCCATTCCATTCCTTCTGATGAGATTTGGGCTGGCGCTCCGGCTCGGTTCATTCGCAAGGCCTAAGCGAACTCTATAACTTTGTTATATTACAAGAAGGCTATGACCTAGCTTCCTTAGTTTTTTCATTGAGCTTTTGAACAGAATCAAGACACTTTTGTGCTTCCGAGCCTTATGAATGAATTGAATAAAGAGCCGACCGAGAAGATCAACTTAAAGATTCTAGCGCTAAGGCTGCTTAAGAAGTGGCGCTTCTTTTGTGTTTTTGCCTTTGTTGGCGCTTGCGCCGGTTTTGGTCTTTCTTTCTGTGTTTCTAAACAGTATACATCGGTTGCATCTTTTGTTCCGATAAGCTCCGGTGGCAGTAGTCTTTTATCAAGCCTGACATCTCAAGCGGGGCTGCTCGGCATTCTTGGAAGTCAGTCAAGTCAGGATGAACATCTGGAAGACATTATCATGTCCCGCGAGTTTCTTCAGCCTTACGTTCATCAACGCTGGCTGGTAGACTCTGTGGGAGTCACGAAGAGCACGCTTGAGTTGCTTAAGATCAAAACCGATAGTTTGAAGCGAGTTAACTTATTAGTGGACTCCAATTACTTAGTCGAAGAAGTTTGCATCGGGTCGCTTCGTAAAATGGTCAAGTTGCTTAAAGATGCGCAGAGTGGTTTAACAAAACTTACTGTGACTGCTCCTGACCCTATTTTTGCATACTCGTTGGATACTGCAATTTTAGAGCGGATAAAAACATTCAACAATAAAAATAGACTGCTCAAGGTTTCCAAGAAAAGAGCTTTTGTTGAAGTCCAGTTAAGTGGTTTTGAAAAGAATTTGGAAATTGCCGAGAATCGGATGATCGAGTTTAGGGCTCAAAACAAAGCGATCAATTCACCTGCGCTTGAGACTCGAGAAGGGCAACTAGCTAGGGATATCCAGATTGCGACAAGTCTGGTCATTGAGTTCCGTAAACAAGTTGAACTTGTTAGACTTGATGAGGAATCTGACAATGATTATCTCGAAGTAATTGAAAGTCCAAGTATACCGATGGTGCCTTCTAGCCTGGGATCAAAAAAGTTAGCCTTGTTTGGCTTTTTCGTCGGCGCATTCCTTGGGTTCGTGATTTCGCTATTCCTTGTATTGAATAACGATAAAAGCGAAAAGAGTTTCGCGTAGGCCGTGATGCTCGCGTATTGGCTCATTGCAAATACATTGTTTTGGCAATTCTTTGTTGAAGTGGGGGGGGTTAAGCTCTACGTTAACATCCTACTTTCATTGATTGCAGGTGTCTTATTCATTCGATTCAATTTTAATTTACGGCGACAATCTCTTTGGATTGTGTGCATCTTTCTTGCGTATGTTTTGGTGTCATACGGTTTTTCATTTCTAAGTCCGTGCTACGATAAGATTGAGGCGCCACTGAAAGCTGTGGTGCTTATGCTTGCCTTCTCTGCTGTGTTGCTCATGAGTCTTGAGATTGGGGCACGTAGTAAAAAGGAAGATTGGCTTATGTTGCGTGATGTTTCTTTTTACATCATTTGTTTTGCTTTGATCTTTTGCGTGTTGGAAATGTCTTTTCCTGGAATGGCCAGCTCGGATAGGTTCAAGTATCATATCGAGGGCAAATACTCGGGTTTGTTTGATGAGCCAAGCCATTTAGCTTTTTCTTTGTTTCCATGTTTTGCAATTCTGTTTACCTCGTCCCGAAAAAGCGATCAGCTAAAGGGAATTTTTACTCTTATTTTTGTTGTTTGGATATCTCAGTCGGCGACTTTTTACCAAATCCTTGTCTTATGGATTCTGTATCGCATCGTTATTATGGGCTACGTCAAACAGGGTGTGCATATGCTTGGGGCAATCGCTGTTGCTTTGATTGTTGCTTCTGCGGTAAATTATCAAGCATTTGTCTATCCATTTATCAAGCGGTTTGCAGGGGTTATTTTCCCAGATGCAAAGACGGGACTATCTAGTCTTGTCTATCTCAAGGGGTGGCAAGATGCCTTTGCCAATATCTGGAGAACAAATGGCTTGGGATTGGGCTTAAATATGATGGGTTGCGATCCATTGCCTGAAACCTCAGTTCGGGATTTATTTGTTGCATCTGCAGGGCGTAGCACGGCTATTTTGAACGACACCAACGGCTCGTTTCTATTGAGCAAAATGCTTTCTGAAATGGGCGTCTTTGGCCTCGTCGCTTTTGCTGGAATGATTTTCTATTTGTTGAAAATATCAAAGAGCAGCAGAGTCAAAGGAAATGTAATTGACGCGGATGTCTATACAATTCAAGCCTCGTTGGTGTTTGGCTTTCTCATGACTGTATTAGTGAGAAGTACGAACTATTATCAAGGCCTGGTCTTTCTTTTTGCAATGTCAGTGGCAAGTTATGTGAGCTTGCAAAAGGCGACTAAGGCGTAGCGGTATTCTTAAAATACAGATTCCCGCTGCAACTTTGTCCTTAACCAGTATAGAAATGCGACCAAGGTGTACAGTTGCATTCTGCAAAGCTTTGTGATCAAGCGCTGGTAAGTCGGTGCGGGTTGAAAGCGAACATCTTCCAATAAATCATGTGCCCACAATTCCTTGATCGAATTGCGGATTTGAGTGCGCTGTTGCCAAAAGCTGTAGGGCGTTCCTTGTAGTGAATAATTTTTGAATTCCATGGACATGGAGAGGAATCGTCGTGCCAGCAGTGCCTGTGATGCTTGGGGATTCAGGTCTTCAAATCGATTGAAGAATGGGTTAGCGAGAATCCATTGTTCAACCATTTGTGGAAAATAGTGTCCACTGGTCGAACCCACGTTTTTCCGGTAATGGTAACCAGAAAATTCCAATGCGCAGATGTTTGTGCACCCTTCTACAGCCTCTAGCAGGAAGAGCGGATCTTCAGATCTTTTCAACTCAGTGTGAAACCAGACATTGTTGGCAAGAAGGAGCGCACGTCGGTACAATGCTGTCCCGACATAGCAGCCCGTCAGGGTGCCTTCGGGTGTTCTGCCGGCAATGAGTGCTGGAATCAAGAATGTCTTGATGGCATTTGTATCGAGGTCTTGACCTGCAAAAGGGAGGGCGTGGACAACCGAATTGCCTGGGTGTTCAAAGACAATTCCAGCAAGCGCCATCTCTGCGCGTTTTCCTTCGGCAGCATCGAGAAGTTGTTGATACAGGGTTGAGTCCACCCAGTCATCGGCATCTAAGAATGCGACATATGTGCCGGCGGCGTTGCGAATGCCCAAATTCCGTGCTGCACTGACTCCTTGATTCTCTTGGCGTAAGACATGGATTCTGGAGTCTTGTCTTGCAAAATCGATGCAGAGCTCAGGTCCGCGATCAATGGAGCCGTCATCGACCACGATGATTTCAATGTCCGTAAGGGTTTGGTTCTGGAGCGAACGAATGCAAGGCTCAATATAAGCTTCACAATTATAGAGAGGGATGATAATACTGACTTGTGACATTCAATTCTCCATTGAAAACTGCGCGCGCATTGCTTAAAAAATGTCAATGCAGCCGATCACGACTTGTGAAAAAGAGTCCGCATGACTTTGCGGTAAAATGTGCGGAATTGTGTGTCTTGGTGAAGTCGCAACACCTTGAATTTAATGAATTTCTTTGGCCATTGGGCGTAGAAGCGAATGCGAATAGACCAAGGGAAAAATTTCTTTGCAAAATCCAAAAGGGATTCGTAGGCCTCCCACACATGGGTCAAGGAATAACCATCTTCTGCGAAGTGAGAAACAAAGGTGTTCACAAAAAGTGCTTTAGGCATTGGAGCGTGGAAATAGCGTGCAAACCATATATAATCGGAAATGCCACCACGAACTCCCACTTCAAACAGGCCATGTCTGTTGAACAGGTCTTTGCGGAAGAAGACTCCTTGATGGCACATGCAAGAGCAAGGGTACCAGTAATCGTTGGGTTCGATTGGCTTTCCAATTTCTCCAATCACAATGCCATCTTGTACAAGCGTCACTTTTCCATAAATGAATTCTGATTCAGGATTCAGTTGTATGGCTTGGGAAATCTGCTGTAGCACTTCAGTGGAGGCCAGTGAATCATCGGAATTCAGGAAGCAGAGCCAACGACCCTTGGCCAAGGCAATTCCTTTGTTCATGGCATCGTAGATGCCGGCGTCGGGACCAGAGTGCAACTGGTAGGGGTGCTTGGTATCTGCACGGATGATATCGAGAGTATTGTCTTTGGAGCCACCATCCACAAAGACTTGTTCAAAAAGAGCTGAGTCGATATTTTGGGTAGCTACACTGCGGATTGTTTCTGCAATTGTTGCTGATGAGTTGAAACAGACGGTGACAATAGAAAATAGCGGTTCATTGCTTGACATGAAGAACCTCGCGGTGAATGCTTGCTGCATTTTCCCATGAGAAAGCAGAGAGCCAGGAGGATAGCTCTTCGTTTGCCAAGTGAGGTGTACTCAAGGTTTGTGCCATGCACCCGGCCATGGATTCTGGGCTGGTTGGATCAAAGTATAGAACGCGTCCTTGCGCAATTTCCCGACAAGGGGCAATATCGCTACAGCAGACCCGGGCACCTAACGCTGCTGCTTCCAGAACGGGCAAACCGAATCCTTCATATAGCGATGGGAACAGGAACAAAGAGCTTTTGCGATAGTACTCGATTAGCGTGGATTGTGAGATGAATCCTGTGAAATGAATCTTGGTTCGGAGATCTTCACTAAGCTCGAAATTGATGTCGGAGTTCAACATTCCTTCTCGCTTACCTACAACGACGAGGTCAAATTCAGGTTTGTGTTGTAGAAGCAACGAGAATGCCTTGATCGCATTGGATATGTTTTTATGGGGCTTGACGTTTCCAACAATCAGCACAAAGGGCTTGTTGGTGACGAGAGGATCGGGAGCTTGTGTTTGAGGAAATGCCAGCCAAGAGGGTATGCCATTGTGGGCAACACGGATTTTGTCGGAACAGTCCGGAAAATAATGACGGATGCGAGATGCAGAAAATTCCGAAACAGTCATTACGGTGCTTGCCTGCCGCGCTGCATTTGCAAGCAAAAGCCGGGCATAGAGGCGTTGATGGAATGGAATCCTGAATCCCTGATCCAAATGAAATAGGTCATGTATGGTGACAACAGCCTTTTGGTGTCTAGGCAAGAGCAAGGGCAAGTTGAAATGCGGACTCCAGTATGTATTGCAGCTGGGGAGCGCTGTGCGGGCGAGCACGGCCGCCTTGGGCGAGTAGATTGGTTGCTGCCAAGGAATCGGGTGGATGCCCCACTGAGCCAGTTTGCTTGCATCTTCTGGATAGCAGGCTGCCGCCCACGAATCTTTTGAACCCGAACATAAGCGGGGAAGCAGTTCCTGAAGATAGGTTCCAATGCCTGAAAAGTGGAGCATGCGTGCGTCCACGAGGACATCGAACTCAGGGAGTATGCTCAAAGGAAAGCCTTCATGCGGGAGAGGAACACTGCTTCAGAAAATTTCTTCGCATATTCATGAATCCAGCGAGGATCAAATTGACCTTCACAAGCCAAGAATTTCTGGATGGCCTGTGCCAGCGAATCGGTCGTTTGCTCGTCAAAGAAAATTCCGCTGGATTGGTTGATCTCAGACGATTCCACCACAGTTTCCAAGGCTCCTCCCCGCTTCAAGGCGATGACAGGAACACCAAGAGCCATGACCTCAAGTGGAATCATTCCAAAATCTTCTTCACCAGGAAAGATCAAGGCACGCGCCTGGGATATGACCGAGATTAGGTTTTCTTCTTCAAGCGGACCATGGACGTGAACGTTGGGGCCTGCCATTGCTTTCAGGGTATTGAACTCTGAGCCCAATCCATAGACTTCAAGAGGGAGCCCATTTGCGTTGAATGTAGAGATCGCCAAATCGATCCGTTTATAGGGAACGAGTGCGCCAAAGCAGAGAAAATAGTCGGGGCTTTTTTGTGCGCGAATTTGCGTTGCTGTTTCGAAGCCGTCAAAGACACTGTCTGCGATTGGTGGATACACAACGGTAGCGTTTTTCCCGTAATACTTCAAGACTCGTTGTCGAACGTTGTCTGAGTTGCAAAGGAATTGATCCACGTTCTTAACTGTAGTGCGATCCCAGATTTGCAGCATCTTGAAAAAGAACCATGCAATGGGGCGGAATGGAAGTGGCAAGACGCGCAAGTATTCATGAGTAAAGCCCCATGCATAGCGCATCGGCGTATGCACGTAGCAAATGTGCCTCGTCTCTTTCGGCTTGCGGATTCCTTTGACAGGACCTGATTCCGAGGAAATGATCAAATCGTACTTTTTACGAAGACGTAGTGTTGCGAGAAACAATGGAAACAGCGGAAATGGCTTCTGGTAGTGCTTGCGGATGAAAGGAGTATCAAACGCACAGGAGTAAACGTGGTTGTTGGGAAATTGTTTCCGGACAAGCTCTGGATTAGCAAAGAGCGTGTAAATATCTGCGTCTGGAAAAAGTTTCAATAGTGATTGGATTACTTTCTCGCCTCCTCGCATGGAGATGAGCCAGTAGTGAATGATCGCAACTTTCATTAAGGGGTTCCCGTTACTAGACACAGATACATCAATGACACAGGTGGACTAAAATAGAAATCTATGGGCTACTTTCAGTAAGCTTTTCGAGGAAGGAGTGTCCCACGGTAAGGGATACTTGGGCAGTCCGAGTCAGCAGAGAGTAAGTTACAGCCTTGCGAGTGGTACTCGCCTTGGAAGTTGGTGTAACCCAAAATCGTGGGTGCGACATCAAGTGAGGATGTCAAAAAGCGTTTCGCTGAAGTGGAATGGAGTCCTTTGCCCCAAATGATAAGTGGGACAAGCTCAGGATACTGGTCAGGGATATTGGGTAGGTAGCTTGAGGCCAATATGCTATCCTGAATTCCTGGCGTATGATCTCCAAAAATGACAATAAGCATGTCTGGATTCGCTTTCTGGAGCTCTGGAAGTGAGGCTCCGAGAGCGGAGTCTACGTAAGCCATGCTTTCAAGATAGTCGGTAGAGGACTTGCCCTGTTCAAGTTGAGGGAAATGCTTGCTCTGCGTGAAGTCCTTATAGAATCTGAATGGAGCGTGGCTTGTAATTGTGATCAGATACGCCAACCAAGGGGAGTCGGTCTGCTTCAAATATTGAACCATGTAGTTCAACAGATCTGCATCGGATGCTCCAAATGAAGGGGCTCGAAGATGATGGGTCTCAGGGCCAATGAATTGATGGAAGCCCATCAGGTGATAGGCAAAATTCCGATTGAAATAATCGGCGTTGTTTCCATGGAAGGCATATGCCTGGTAGCCACAAGATTTCAGTACTTGAACAAGGGAGTTGGGGTACTTGTAGCCAGATAACTTGAAACTTGCATGGCCAAGGAGAGGCTGCATCGAATTGATTGTGGCCATTTCTGCATCGGAAGATCCGCCCGACCCGTGGTAACTGACAGAGTAAGGGAAATACAGGCTTGAGTCTACAAGGCCTGTCAAATATGGCATGACGAGCTTTCCATTGACCTTGAAACCCACCATTTGGGCATCAAGGGATTCGACTTGCAAGATCAAGATGTTTGGAGTTGCATCGTGGGATGGGCTCGCTTCAAAATGGATCGAGTGTGTGGGAATAGCCAGCTGTTGAGTCAATTCCTGTTCGTTGTTCCCTTTCATGATATGAACGATTTCGTTAACAAGCAGTCCATAGCGCTGCACAATTGTTGCTTCTCCTAAATAGGTTCCGAAAGACAGCTTGTTGGGCTTTGATGACAAGGCCGTAAAGAGCCCTTCACCTTTTAAACGACTAGCTTGATCTAGGCTTGCAAAAATGGCGAGGGAGCATATGATGGAGAGTCCAAATTGAGTCTTGAATTTCAAGGGAGCAAAAGGGCTTTCTACGGTGTTCTTTGATTTGTGAACCAGTAACCATACTAGCACAGGCAGATCCATCAGGATAAGCCAATTTCGAGGCAGTAAAAGGAGTGGTGTGATGGAATCGCAAACGCCCGCAGCTTCTCTGGACAATTCCAGTGCAACAGATAGATGTAAGATGCAATGAAAGTAGCGAAAGTAGATCAGGTTAGCAGCAAAGTACAGGGCTTGCACTGCATAAATGAAAATCAAGTAGGGTGTTCGTCTGAAGCATAGAAGGAATGCGGGCAGGCAATAGGCAAAAGAGAGAATTGAATGGAAAAGAATGGTTCTGTGAGGGTGTGCAGAGGAAATAAACTCGATGGATAGTAAACCAATCTTTAGACTATTCAAAGCCAAAAAAATTGCGAAGACAACGGACGATACTCTTAAGGAGAAATATCCGTTGTAGCGTGGTTGAAGGGAGGAAATCAAATTGTTGTTGTTTGATTGAGTGTGGTGAAGTGGACTAATACGCCCCTTCACCCTTAAACACCACTCTAAACGTCTTCCGAATTAAATCCATGTCCGTCACAATTCCACCATGACGGATGTATTTGTTATCTAGGCGGACTTGGTCATCGAAACCGATTTTGCTACGACCAGAAACTTGCCAATGGCAGGTAAGACCTGGCTTTACGGACAGGCGCATCTTGTGCCAAGGCTCGTATTCCGCGACCTCTTTGGGGATTGGTGGGCGAGGGCCTACAATGGACATATCACCAAAAAGAATGTTGAAGAGCTGTGGTAGCTCGTCTAGAGAATATTTGCGGAGTATGCGGCCTACAGGGTAAATACGAGGATCGTTTTTCATCTTGAAGATTGGCCCTGTAGTTTCGTTTAAGTGGCGAAGCTTCTCAAGGCGTGCTTCTGCATCTTTATACATGCTGCGATACTTGTACATGGTGAAGTGCTTGCCATTTAGGCCTACGCGCACTTGGTTGAAAATTACGGGGCCTTTAGGGTCGCTGAATTTGACTAAGCATGCAATGGCAAGCAAAAAGGGGCTTAGCAGAATGATGGCGAAAAGGGATGCACCGACATCAATGGCACGCTTGATCACATTCACCACAATGCCGTTCCAGCGGTTATGCTCAAAGTCCGAATACAACAGATTCTGAATACTGAAATAGCCTTCATTGATGAAATTGAAACGCTGAAAAGCTTCTTCAGTGGAAAGATGCTTGCTCTCGCTTTCACCGGTGCACACAAAGGCTTCGAAGAATGGCCGCTTGGGCTTGAGCCGCAAGGCGTCGAGCAGCCCTGCATCGCGAAGGTTGCGCAAGATTGCACGCTTCTGCGTCTCGAGAACTTCGTGGTTGCAGTCCAAGAATAGGATGCCAATTCCCGAGTCGTCGTGCAGGTAGCCTTTCACATCCAAGAAATCAGTTTGTGCGAGTAAGGTTAAAACAGCGATGCGCCATGCGTGCACTTCGGGGGATTCTGTTTTTGAAAATCCAAAGATGTCGAAATGGCGAGTTGGGATTCTGATAAAAATGAAAGGTCGCCGAGTTCGCAGACTGCGCAAGAATTCTTCTTTCAATCTGCGATGGAACAAGTCCTGCGGATAAATGAACCCCACTCCTTGATCAGAGGGAAGTAGTTCGTCGCGGTAGTCAAAAATCACTCGGTTGGGCATGTCACATCAAAGATACGGAATTCAAACGCAGATTGCGGGAATTTGTTCTAGCAAAGTGGGCGTGCTCACGTGATTTGGGTGTTTTAATCGCAGAACGCGTAGCGTCGTTATCCCAACAACAGCTTACGTCATCCCAGCTACAGCTTACGTCATCCCAGCCACAGCTTACGTCATCCCAGCCACAGCTTACGTCATCCCAGCTTGGCTGGGATCTCTTTGCAAGGTGGAGATTAACGCAAAGCGGCAAATGGCGCTGCAAGGATGCAGAGTGAGGCAATGGTGATACAACGTTGTTTGTTGGATTTCCCATCATGAGCGCCTGCGCGCTGCCATTTCTCGTTTCAGGATATCTGCGACTGCACCGAGCTCTGCTTTGGCCTTGAATACGGGGTTTGCGTACTTCGAGCTAATACCTGCAAGGGTTTGTTCGTGGTACTGCACCTTGAATTCGGTGAACTTGAGTCCATGTGCGGTAGAGACGACCACCACTTCTTCGTCCTTGTCGATTACACCCTTTTCGCGTAGCTGGAATAAGGCTCCGAGTGCCACGCCAGTGTGTGGGCAAGTGTACAAACCGGTGCGGTCTGCGCGGTGAGCTGCATTGGCGAGCTCATCTTCGGTGACTTGTACTACGATGCCGTTGTAGTCTTTGATCGCCTTGACTGCCTTGGGATAGCTGACTGGATTGCCAATTTGGATTGCGCTCGCGAGAGTCGTTTTTGCTTTGACTGCTTCAAGCTTATCGAAGCCGCGGGTGTAAGCTTGGTAGAATGGGTTTGCGTTGGCGGCCTGTGCCACAATGATGCGCGGCTTTTTGTCGATGAGTCCCATGGCGAGCAAGTCATCGAAGCCTTTAGCGAGAGCACTTACGTTGCCAAGGTTTCCGCCAGGAATGATTACGGTGTCGGGAACCTTCCAGCCGAGTTGCTGGCAGATTTCAGGGCTAATTGTTTTTTGACCTTCGACGCGCAGGCTGTTCATGGAGTTGGCGAGGTAGATGCGGTTGTCGGCGGTGACTTGTTGCACAATCTGCATGCAGCCGTCGAAGTCGGTGTCGAGGGCAAGCACAATGCTGCCATTTGAAATGGGCTGAATCAGCTGTGCAATGCTAGTTTTACCAGCGGGCAAAAATACGATGCTAGGAATTCCTGCCTTGGCGCAGTAGGCGCTGAGGGCTGCGGAGGTGTCGCCCGTGCTTGCGCAGGCAACCGCATCAATCGCCACGCCTTTCTTGATCATATGGTTGACTTGGCTGACAAGAACTGTCATGCCCAAATCCTTGAAAGAACCGGTGTGGGAATTGCCGCAGAGCTTGACCCAAAGTTTGCGCAGCCCAATTTCTTTCGCGAGAGAGCTTGCGTCGAACATGGGGTTCCAGCCCTCTTGCAAGGTCACAATATCTTGCTCGGGAATGTGGGGTAACACCATTTCGCGCTTTGACCAAATGCCGCTCATGTCTGCAGGTGCAAAGGAGCTGCGGCGATTGTGGAATAAGGCTTTCCATTCATCTGGGGTGCGCTCGCGGAGAGCTGCATAATCGTGTTTGACTTCGAGCAAATTGTTGTCCACGGTGGAGCGGTAAATGACTCGATCCAGCGGGTAGGTGTCTTCGCCTGCTATGTTCTTGAACTGCGCGCTAAAAGGCTTCATAAAAAGGGTCTCCATCGTAGGGCAAATATCGCGTGCGAATGTAGAAAAAGCCTTGCACAGAGTAAAAACCTATCTTGATTTCATGGTGTTTTCTCCCCGAATTTTTTGGGATTCAGATTCAGTAAAAATTGACACCCAAACTCAATCGGGCTGGGTGATTGGGCGAGTTCGAACGCGGCGGCCCTTCTGATTGGCTGGCTCTGCTTTTTTATGGGCTACAATGGATTTTGCGAGAGGCCTAGGCGTTAGCGGCCTTGCAACCCAAGACGGTTTCCTTTCTTTGTGCGAATAGAATCGACCCCTTTGTCTGAATTGATTGGCCATCCCCAAAAGAAATATGGGGACGCTCCTGCGTTTGGATTGTTGCGTTCCTTAACATGGTTCGAAGATGCTGAATCTGAGCCGATGCCCATTTTGCTTGGATCTGCAGCTTCTTGGGATGACATTAAAACAGTAATTCGGGATGCTGTTCGTCTTTTGGCGCTTTCACGCTAGCTTGTCTCCGCACCCTTGGGTGGTGATCTGCACAAATTAGGCAAAGAAAGACAACGCAGAATGGTACAGAAATTCTCGTTCATTCGTCAATTGCTCTAAAGGGCGCGTGCCTTTTGAACATGGAGCACTGCATGAAATTTCCTGCCGATGACCGGTACTTTCGTTTCACTTTCGCAAATACGCAACGTCTGGCAGACTTACTGCGC
>Ga0302287_10000260_pt1 | contig 30775 bp, 29 predicted proteins | sample III_Fen_E2_4_FD_200452 | JGI IMG/M metagenome (GOLD analysis project Ga0302287, IMG submission 200452) | Peat permafrost microbial communities from Stordalen Mire near Abisko, Sweden - III_Fen_E2_4 | ecosystem: Environmental > Terrestrial > Soil > Wetlands > Permafrost | place: Sweden: Abisko... | reverse complement strand
GGCTCACCTTCAGGTGGAGATTGAGACTCGCCGGGTGCGACACGCCCAGCACGTCGTTGCATGGACCACCCCCCGGGCCTAGCGTTCGACCAGGACAGCGCGGGTCACCATCCGCGGTGCGACGAGCTTGGAGGCACCGGTGACGGTCAAGGACAGCGTGCACCCGTCCGATCCGGTCCCGCAGGGCGCGCAGGGCCTGCTCTTCGACGACGACCTCCCCGAGCTCGACATCACCACCGGCTACCGCGGTCCGACGGCGTGCCGCGCGGCCGGCATCACCTACCGCCAGCTCGACTACTGGGCCCGCACCGGGCTCGTCGAACCGTCGGTGCGTCCGGCCACCGGTTCGGGCACGCAGCGGCTGTACAGCTTCCGCGACATCCTCGTGCTCAAGGTGGTCAAGCGCCTCCTGGACACCGGCGTCTCGCTCCAGCAGATCCGGACGGCGGTCGTGCACCTGCGTGAGCGGGGCGTCGCGGACCTCGCCCAGATCACGTTGATGTCCGACGGCGCCTCGGTGTACGAGTGCACCTCGGCGGACGAGGTCATCGACCTGGTCCAGGGCGGCCAGGGCGTGTTCGGCATCGCCGTCGGGCGGGTGTGGCGCGAGGTCGAAGGCACCTTGGCCTCGCTGCCGACCGAGCGCGCCGAGGACGAGGGGCACGCGCCGGTCCAGGCGGCCGGCGAGCCGCAGGACGAGCTGGCGCTGCGTCGTCGGGCGCGGACCGCCGGCTGAGACCGGGCACGTCACCGAGGCGCGGAGCCCGGGTCGGGTGATCCGCGCCTCGTCGCGATGACCGCCTAGGCGTGCTTGTCAGCAGCGCCCTTCGAGGGCTGCTCGGTCCAGGAGGGCGCTTCGTCGGTGCCTGCCGCCTCGTCCCGCTCGGCGTCCGCCGCGGTGGCCTGCACGATGCCTGCCGCGTGGTGCACCGGGGCGTAGACCGTGTAGAGCCGCATCGGCTCGTCGCCGGTGTTGATCACGTCGTGCCAGGTGCCGGCGGGGACGAGGATCGACCACCCGTCGTTGACCTCCTGCTCGAAGTCGAGACGGTCCTTGGCCGGGCCCATGACGGCCCTGCCGTGGCCGGCGTCGAGGCGCAGGAACTGGTCGGTGCCCGGGTGCGCCTCCAGGCCGATGGACGCACCGACCGGGATGGACATCAGCGTGACCTGCAGGTACGTGCCGGTCCAGGCGACGGTGCGGTAGGTCTCGTTCTGGCGGGTGGCCGTCTCGATGTCGAAGGCGTTCGGGCGGGGTCCGATGTCGCTGATGCTCATGATTCCAGTCTCCTCGTGCCGTCCGGGTGTGGCGAGTGCGGGCCGCAGGCCCAGGATCGTCCTGGCTGCGGGGGAGTGGGGGAGGGGCCAGGGCAGGGCGTCACCGCCCGGGGCGCGGAGCGCGCAGCGCACGGTCGAGGAGGGCGTCGAACACCAGGGCCAGCTCCGCGGCGGCGGCACCGGGCCAGCCGTGCACCGGCCGGGCGGCCCCCTGGGCCTGCTGGAGCGCGGCGCGCTCCGGGACCACCGGGGTCAGCACCAAGGGTCCGTAGAGGGTGTGCAGCTCCTCCAGGCGGTACGCCTGCTCGAGGGACCGCGCGCGGACCCGGTTGACGACGATGCCGAGCGGCTGGAGCGCGGGCGCGGGGCCTCGGCGCATCTCGTCGATCGTGCGCATCGCCCGGCCGACGGCCATCACCGCGAACAGCCCGGGTTCGGTGACCACGACGGCACGGTCGCAGGCGGCGAGCCCGGTGCGGGTGAGTCCACCGAGGGAGGGCGGGCAGTCGATGAGCACCAGGTCGTACTCGCCGACCCAGGAGAGGGCGTAGCGGAGGCGATCGAGGTCGGAGTCGTCCACGCGGTCGTGGTGAACGGTCCGTTCGGAGCCGACCAGGACGTCGAGCCCGGCGGGAGACCAGGCGGAGTGGCCCTTGGCGGCGGCGACGACGTCCGCACGCGGGTCGTCCAGCACGGCGGCGATGTCACCGTCCGGCCGCGTCACCGCGAGGGACATCGTCGAGTCTCCCTGGGGGTCGAGGTCGACGACGAGGGTCGACAACCCGCGTTCCAGGGCGGCCGAGGCCAGGCCCAGCGTCACCGACGTCTTGCCGACCCCGCCCTTGAGGCTGCACACACCGAGCACCAGCACCAGGCCACCGTAGTGCCGGTGTCGGCCGCCGGTGACACGGCGCGACGCGCATCCGACGAGGCGCCGAGCGCGGCGCGCGCCTGACCTGCGCGGCTGCGCGGCCCGGGTGGGGCATTCTTGGACATCGTGCGGATCGCTCGGATGGACGAAGACTCCTGGCACCTGGTCGGCCAGGTGCGGCTGCGCGCGCTGCATGACGCACCGCAGACTTTCGGGGCCGCGCTGGAGCGCGAGGAGAGGTTCACCGAGGCCCACTGGCGGATGCGGCTCCGCGCGACGCCCACGTGGCTGGCGATCGACGACGACGGGGTCGCCTGGGGAATGATCAGCCTCATCCAGGAGCCGGGCTCGCCGGTCGATGACCGGCACGTCGTCTCGCTCTGGGTGGCACCGGAAGCACGTCGTCGCGGTGTGGCGTGGGCGCTGCTGGACACCATCCGGGGCGTCGCGGTGAGCGACGGCGCGCGGACGATCTCGCTGTGGCTGCAGGACGGGAACACGGCCGCCGGCGATCTCGTCGTGCGGGCGGGGTTCTCTCGCACGGGAGTGCGTCAGCACGTGCCTCGCGACCGCCGGCTGGTGGAGGAGCGGTACGAGCTGGTCCTGGACGCCGCAGATCCCAGCAAGATGTCATAACGTCCATTATCGGACACTTGCGGACGGGGCGCCGAGGTCCTTCCGAGGACGACGACGTCAGCTGCGGACGTAGGCCGCCAGGTGCTCACCGGTCAGCGTGGACCGTGCGGCGACGAGCTCGGCGGGCGTTCCCTCGAAGACGATACGGCCGCCGTCGCGGCCGGCGCCCGGTCCGAGGTCGATGATCCAGTCGGCGTGCGCCATCACGGCCTGGTGGTGCTCGACGACGATCACCGACCGGCCGGCGTCCACCAGGCGGTCCAGCAGCGCCAGCAGCTGCTCGACGTCGGCGAGGTGCAGGCCGGAGGTCGGCTCGTCGAGCACGAAGACACCGCCCTTCGCGCCCACGTGGGTGGCGAGCTTGAGGCGCTGCCGCTCACCACCGGACAGCGTCGTCAGGGGCTGCCCGAGGGTGACATAACCAAGACCGACGTCGGCCAGATGCTGCAGGATCGCGTGCGCGGCCGGCACGGACGACTCGGCGGAGCCGAAGAACGTCTCGGCGGCGGTGACCGGCAGTGCGAGCACCTGGCTGATGTCCAGACCACCCAGCGTGTACTCGAGCACCGCGGCCTGGAACCGCTTCCCGCCGCACTCCTCGCACGGCGTGGCCACGGTCTCCATGAACCCCAGCTCGGTGTACACCACACCGTTGCCGTGGCAGGCCGGGCACGCGCCTTCGGAGTTCGCCGAGAACAGCGCCGGCTTGACCCCGTTGGCCTTGGCGAAGGCCTTGCGGATCGGCTCCAGCAGGCCGGTGTAGGTCGCCGGGTTGCTGCGACGTGAGCCGCGGATGGCGCCCTGGTCGACGGTGATCACCCCGTCGCGCCCGGACACCGAGCCCTCGATCAGGGAGCTCTTGCCGGAGCCGGCCACCCCGGTGACGACGACGAGCACGCCGAGCGGGATGTCCACGGCGACGCACCGCAGGTTGTTGGTGGCGGCGCCGCGCACCGGCAGCACCCCCGACCGCGTGCGCACCGACGGCTTGAGCGCGGCGCGGTCGCCCAGGTGCCGTCCGGTCACCGTGGCGCTGCGCCGCAGGTCCTCGACCGTGCCCTCGAAGCAGACGGTCCCGCCGCCGGTACCCGCACCGGGGCCGAGGTCGACCACGTGGTCGGCGATCTCGATCACCTCCGGCTTGTGCTCGACCACCAGGACGGTGTTGCCCTTGTCCCGCAGCCGCAGGAGCAGGGCGTTCATCCGCGCGACGTCGTGCGGGTGCAGCCCGACCGTCGGCTCGTCGAACACGTAGGTGACGTCGGTCAGCGACGACCCGAGGTGCCGCAGCATCCGGATCCGCTGCGCCTCGCCGCCCGACAGCGTGCCCGAGGGCCGGTCCAGGCTGAGGTAGCCGAGGCCCAGCTCGACGAAGGAGCCCAGGTTCTCCCCCAGCGCCGTCACCAGCGGCGCCACCGACGGTTCGTCGATCCTCCGGACCCACGCAGCGAGATCGGTGATCTGCAGGGCGCAGACGTCGGCGATGCTCAGTCCGTCGATCATCGACGAGCGGGCCGCGGCGTTGAGCCGGGTGCCGCCGCAGTCCGGACAGGAGGTGAAGGTGGCCACCCGTTCGACGAAGGCACGGATGTGGGGCTGCATCGCGTCGACGTCCTTGGACAGCATCGACTTCTGCAGCTTCGGCACCAGCCCCTCGTAGGTCATGTTCGCGCCCGCGAACCGGACCTTGGTCGGCTCCTTGTAGAGGAAGTCGTCCAGCTCCTGCGCGGAGTAGTCGCGGATGGGCTTGTCGGGGTCCAGGAAGCCGGACTCGGAGAACAGCCGGACGTACCAGCCCTCCGGCACGTACCCGGGGACGGTGATCGCGCCGTCGACGAGCGACTTGGAGTCGTCGAAGAGCTGACGGAGATCGAGCGCCGAGATCGTGCCCCGACCCTCGCACCGCGGGCACATGCCGCCGTGGTAGACCGCGTCGCGGACCACGACCGTGTCGCCCTTCTCGCTGGTCATGACCCCGCTGGCCCGGCGCGACGGGACGTTGAACGAGAACGCGATCGGCGGCCCGATCTGCGGGGTCCCGAGCCGGCTGAACAGCACCCGCAGGATCGCGTTGGCGTCGGTGACGGTGCCGACCGTCGACCGCGGGTTGGCGCCCAGCGGCTCCTGGCCGACCACGATGGCCGTGGTCAGTCCGGCGAGGGCGTCCACGTCCGGCCGATCGAGCGTCGGCATGAAGCCCTGCAGGAAGGCGCTGTACGTCTGGTTGATCAGCCGCTGCGACTCCGCGGCGATCGTGTCGAACACCAGCGAGCTCTTGCCCGAGCCCGACACGCCGGTGAAGACCGTCAGCCGGCGCTTCGGGAGGTCGACGTCGACGTCGCGCAGGTTGTTGACGCGCGCGCCCCGCACCCGGATCAGGTCATGGCCGTCCGCGGGGTTTCCGGTCGATGCGTCCGGGTGGGTCGAGTCCTTCGTCACCGGGTCTCCTTCGTGTGCGGCCGCTTCCCGCGGTCCGGGCCGGCGCGGACCTGCACATCGTTCACTCATCGCCGCGTCGCCGCGCGTTCTTCGGCCCGGCGGGTCGCCGTCATGCCGCCCACAGCCCGGGCGAGCCACCACCGATCCACTGATCGGTCGCCTGCGTGCCGGGCGGCCCACGTGGGCCGTCGAGCCTGAGCCATGACCTTCCTGGACCCGGGCGCCGACGGCGACCCCCTCCCCCGCGACCGCAGGCACCGGCACCACCTCCCCGAGTGGTTCGAGGACGACGTGGACGACCTGGACGACGACCGGAGCGACGAGCTCGACGAGCTCGACGAGCTCGACGACGAATCATGGGATGACACGGGTCCTGACGACGACCTCCCCATGTTGCCCGCGGTCCCGCTGCGGACGCCCGGCGACGTGCTGGCGGCGATGCTCCTGGTGGTCGGTCCGGAGCGCTGCGGCCCCCCAGCCCTCTGGTTCCTGCTCCTGGACGCCGACGACCGGCCGCTCCCGCTGGTGCTGCCGGTATGCGACCTGCCGGCACGACCTGATGAGCAAGGCTGTGTGCAGGTCGTCGACGCGCTGGCCCGGATCGTCGAGATCGAGGCGCCCGGCGGCAGCGTCGCCGTGGCCTATGTGCGCGCGTCCGGCGGCGACCGCGGCGCCTTCGAGACCGCCTGGGACGCCGCCCTGACCAGGGCTGCGACCCAGCGAGGGGTCACTCTGGCCGCCAGAGTCGTCATCGGGGCGACGCGCGCGCGGGTGCTGGCCTGACCGCCTCACCCGCTGCCGAGTGGCGTTCACCAGACCTTCACCCCAGGCTGGAACACAGCGGCGGGGTCCGCCGTTGTAGCACGCAGTGGCTCGGACTCGAGTCGACCCCATCACCAGCATCGACGGAGGTGCCCATGGCGAACCGTTCCCTGCGGGGCATGCGCATCGGCTCCCACAGCATGGAGACGGAGGACGGCGTTGACTTCGCGCCGCGCCTCCAGTCCTTCTACGACTGCCCCAACGGGCACACGATCATCCTGCCGTTCTCGGTCGAGGCCGACGTGCCGGTCGTCTGGGAGTGCCGCTGCGGGGTGGAAGCCGTGCTTCGCGACGCGTCACGCCCCGAGGTGAAGGCGGGCAAGCCGCCGCGCACCCACTGGGACATGCTGCTCGAGCGCCGCACCATCAACGAGCTCGAGGAGCTGCTCGACGAGCGGCTCGACCTGCTCCGTGCCGGGAAGCTGCGCCGTAGCGCCTGACCGACCGCCGCACCGATCGACCGAAGGCACCGGCCGCAGGCCGCCCGGTCAACGGATGACCGCGTTCCGGATCAGCGGGCAGTCGCCCCGCCCCGGCCGACAAGCCGACGCACCGCTCCCGCCACCTGGCGGGAGCGTTCGCGTATCCCCCACCGGGTGACGTTGACCAGCGCCTCGACGATGATCGTGTTGCTCATCTTCGACACGCCCTGCTCGCGCTCGACGAAGGTGATCGGCACCTCGATCACGCGCGCGCCGGCGTGCACGGCCCGCCACGTCATGTCGACCTGGAAGCCGTATCCGTGCGAGGCGACCTCGTCGAGCGGCAACGTGCGCAGCAGCGCGGCCCGGTACGCACGAAAGCCCGCCGTCGCATCGCGGACGGGCATGCCGATGGCCAGCCGGGTGTAGGTGTTGGCGCCGCGGGAGAGCAGCTCGCGGTGCCTCGGCCAGTTCACCACCGAGCCGCCCTGCACCCAGCGCGACCCGATCACCAGGTCGGCGTCGTCGACCCTGGCGAGCAGCCGGGGCAGGTCCTGGGCGCGGTGCGAGCCGTCGGCGTCCATCTCCACCAGCACGTCGTAGCCGCGCTCGAGGCCCCAGCCGAAGCCGGCGATGTACGCCGTGCCGAGCCCGAGCTTGCCCGACCGGCGCAGCACGTGGATCGCGGTGCGGCCGCGCATCGCGGCGTCGCGCTCCGTGATCTCCACCACGAGGTCGGCGGTGCCGTCCGGTGAGCCGTCGTCGACGACCAGGACGTCGGCGTGCGGCACGGCGGCGGCGAGCCGCTCGAGCGCGCCGGGGAGGCTCTCCCGCTCGTTGTACGTCGGGACGATGACGAGCACGCGACGGGGCTCGGGGCTCATGCGGGGGTCTCGCTTCGCTGAGGTCGGCGGATGCGCGCCGCGCCGGCGGCGCCGGCGACGACCACGCACACCGCCAGGGCGTCGATGATCCAGGCGGGCCACGACCCCAGCCGGGTGGCCAGCGTCGTGGACTCCCGGAGCGGCAGCCTAGCGACCATCTGGGCCGCCTCGAACAGGCCGGTCTGCTGGAGCACGGCGCCGTTCGGGGCGATCACCGCGCTGACCCCGACGGTGGACACCTGCACGGCGGCGCGGCCGTGCTCGACCGCCCGCAGCCTGGCCATCGCCAGCTGCTGCGTCGACTCGTCGGAGTAGCCGAAGGTGGCGTTGTTCGTCTGGATGACGAGAACCTCTCCCCCGCTGGTCACGGCACTGCGCACGATCGCGTCGTAGGCGACCTCGAAGCAGATGACGTCGCCGATACCGACCGTGCGACCCAGCCGGGCCGACTGCAGCGGGATGAGTCCGGGCTCGGTCCCGGCGACCATGTCGGTCGTGACGAGGTCGACGGCCGACGAGAAGTGCCGGACGAAGGATCGGATCGGGATGTACTCGGCGAAGGCCGCCGGCCGTTGCTTGGTGTAGGACGCGAGAACGCCTTGTCCCGGTCCCCACAAGACTGAGGTGTTGTACCGCCCGCCTGCAGCGGGGTACTGCACGGTGCCGACCAGGAGCGGGGCGTCGACGGCGCGCGCCGCCGCATCGATGATCGAGGCGGCCTCCTGCGACGCCTGCGGGTCGATGTCCGTCCCGTTCTCGGGCCACAGCACCAGATCCAGCTCACCGGGCTGCACCTGGTCGAGCAGGGCGTGGGTGCCGGCGGCGTGGTTGTCCAGCACCTGGCGACGGTGGTCGAAGGCGCCGAGCCCCGGTTCGGGCACGTTGCCCTGCACCACGCCGACGGCGAGCGTGCCGGACTGCGCGGCGGTCGGCAGCGGGACGACGATGCCGATCACGGCCAGCGTGACGGCGGCGCCGGTCCAGCCGAGCGCCCCTCCGACCGAGACGCGCCGCACGGCCATCAGGCCACGGGCCAGCGCGACGCCGGTGGTCACGACGACGGCACTGAGCAGCGGCGTCCCCCCGAGCGACATCAGGGCCGCCATCGGCGCATCGGCCTGAGAGAACGCGAGGCGACCCCAGGGGAAACCGCCGAACGGCCAGACCGAGCGCAGCTCCTCCACCGCCACCCACAGCACCGCAAACACCACGAGCTGGAGCACGGGGCTGCGCCACACCGCCTCGCCGCGGCGGGCCCACGACCACGCCGCCGCGAACAGGGCGATGAACAGCGCCTCGGCGACGGTCAGGGCGAGCCAGGGCACGGTGCCGACCGCGTCGTCGGCCCACGTGATCATCGGGCCGATCAGGGCGAGGCCGAAGACGAGCCCGACCAGCGCGTTCCAGCGCGCACTGTCGCGGCGCAGGGCGAGGAACAGCAGCGCCACGCCGAGGTAGGCGGCAGGCCACAGGCCGGCGCCGGGGAAGGCGAGCCAGGTCAGCGCGCCGCCGCCGGCACCGAGAGCGAGCGTCCACGGTCGGGACGGCGGGCGGTCGCGCACCCGTGCAGGGTACGGCACCATGCTGGCCGAACCGTGCCGGCACGGGCGGCGGGCCGTGGTCCGTCGGGGCCGATCAGAGCCGACCGACCGGCCCGCGTGTCCTTCGTACCAGCCGACGTGCTCGGCCGTTCTCTGTTGGACACGCGGGCCCGGTCGAGCCCGCCCCCATGGGTGGGCCTCGGCCTGCGTCTTCCCCGGTCCGCAGCCTCGAGGCCCGGTTGACGCGCCACCGGGCAAGTTACCCGTACCGCCCACGGAGCTCAACCGGTCGTGACGACCGTGGTCGCGTTCCCGCAGGTCGGATCGGACGAACCGGACGAATCTGATCTCAGGTCGTCGGCGTGTCGCAGGGTGTGTCGCGATCAGGTGAACGTATCGAACAGGGTGACGCCGCCGCGGACCGTGCGCAGGCACTGCGGCGGCACTTCGCCGGGCGACAGGTCGGGCAGCAGGGGCAGTCCGGCGCGCGCCTCGGGGCTCCACGCGGTCAGTCCGCGCTGCGCTCCGTGCACTCCCAACCGCTCGGCCCGCCAGACCGCGAGGTGTGCCGGCGCGCCGACGCGCAGCTCGCCGGCACCGGTGTCGTCCAGACCGGCGAGCCGCCAGCCACCGCGGGTGGCGGCCCGGAGCGCGGCACGTCCGGAGATGCGCTGGTCGGGCGCGGTGTGCAGCACCGCGGCGCGCACGCCGGCCCAGGGATCCACGGCCGTCACGGGCGAGTCGGAGCCGAAGGCCAGGGGCACACCGGCCGCCGCGAGGTCGGCCAGCGGGTTGAGCGCCGCGGCGCGTCCCGCGCCGAGGCGGGCGGCGTACATGCCGGACGGCCCGCCCCACGTCGCGTCGAACGCCGGCTGGCTGCTCACCCGCACACCGAGCAGCACCAGGGCGGCGAGCGTGGGGGCGTCCACCATCTCTGCGTGCTCGATCCGGTGGCCCGCGCCGGCGACGGCCATCAGCCCCTCCACGTCGGCGGCGGCGCGCATGCCGATCAACAGCTCGTCCATCGCCAGGTCACCGATGACGTGGAAGCCGGCGTGCACGCCGGCGCGCGTCACGGCCGTCACGTGGTTGGCCACCTGCTCGGCGGTGAGCTGGAGTGCGCCGCTGGTCGTCGGGTCGTCGGCGTATGGCGCCCGCAGGGCCGCCGTCCGTGAGCCCAGGGACCCGTCGACGTTGAGGTCGCCCCCGATGCCCGCGAGGCCGGGCACGGCCTCCAGCAGGGCGCGTGCGTCGTCCACGGTGACGCACGCCTCGGCGCGGTAGCCGACGACGAGCGGCAGGCCGCTGGCCGCCGCCGCGGTGGCCTCGAGCAGCTCGCGCAGCCCGGCCCGGGTGTCGATGAAGGGCGCGGACATCTCGTGCACCGCCACCACACCGCGCGCCGCCATGGACCGCAGCGCCTCGTCGCACAGTGCGCTGCGGCGCTGCGCGGTGAGGGTTCGCGCGACGTCCCGGGCGCGCTGGTGTGCGCTGCCCGTCACCCAGCCGTCGTCGCGCCACCCGGGCAGGGACGAGAGGCCGGCGCGTTCGGCCAGCGAGGTGGACACCACGGCCGAGTGAAGGTCCGCCCGGGCCAGGTAGACCGGCGCCCCGCCGCCCGCCGCGTCGAGCTCCGCGCGGGTGGGGGGGCGACGCTCCGCCCACGTGTGCTCGTCCCAGCCGAAGCCCAGCAGAGGCTCGTCGGCCTCCGCCGTGGGCCGGGCAGCCAGCGCGCTCCGCACGGCGGCCAGGGCGTCCTCCAGGCCGCGCACAGGGCCCGTCGCGGAGAGGTCGACCCCCTGCCGGGCGAGCCCGGTCTCCAGCACGTGCACGTGGGCGTCGACGAAGCCTGGCGTCACCAGCGCGCCGTCCAGGTCCACCACCTCGTCCGCCCGGTCGACGAAGCCGTCGGCGGTGTCGTCCGAGCCGAGCCACGCCACCGCCCCGTCGTCGACGAGGATCGCCTCCGCGAACGGGTCGGCCGCGCTGTGCACCACGCCGTGGCGGTAGAGGGTCGAGGTCACTTCTGCACCCTAGGGCACCGGTGCGAAAGCCGCTGACCTGGGCCTCGACCGCGGTGCCGGACCTGCGGCCGCGACGGACGCGGGCTCAGAGCGAGGAGTAGGCGACCACGCCGCGCCGCAGCGCGACCACCGCCCGGGCGGCCGTCGCTCGCACGGCCGGACGGGGCGCCGCGAGTGCCACCTGGTCGAGCGCGTCGATCACCTGCTTGCACCAGCGGACGAAGTCACCGGCCGCGAGGTCGGCACCCCCCAGCACCGTGTCGAGGCTGCGCCCCGACGCCCAGCGGTGGATCGCCTCCACGATGCCCTGGTCCAGCCCTTGCACGGTGTCCAGGCCGTGGGCACCCTCGACCTCGACCAGGTCCGCCCAGATCCGCCGGGTGGCCTCCAACGCCCGGCCGAGACGGCCCCCCGGTCCACCGGGCACCCGTGGCTCGGTGCCGTCGTCCCGCCGCGAGCGGTAGACGAGGGCGGAGATCGCCGCGGCCAGCCCCGGCGGGTCGAGCTCGTCCCAGGCCCCGCGGCGCAGGCACTCGGCCAGCAGCAGGTCGTTCTCGGCGTACAGCCGGCGCAGCCAGCGGCCGTCCGTGGTGACCACCAGCCCGGCCACGGGACCGCGCCCCGGCGTCACGCCGCCGTCGGCGAGGTCGGGTGCGCCGTCCGTCGTCGCGTAGCCCAGGCGCACCAGCACGTCGCAGATCCGGTCGAACACCAGGGCGATCGATCCGGTGCGACCGGCGATGCGCGCCACCAGGGCGTCGTGCTCGGCCTGCAGGCGCACCCACCGCTGGGCCCAGCGCGCGTGCTCCTCGCGGTCCGGGCAGGCGTGGCAGGGGTGCTGCCGGAGCCGGCGCCGGAGCGCCGCCACCTGTGCGTCGTCCGCTGCGGCGCCGGTCTCCTCCACCCGTCGTCGCCGCGACCCGCGTCCCGGCGCGTGCCCCGCCAGGTCGAGCCGGTCCACCTCGGCCCGTAGCCGGGCCGCCAGGTCACGGCGCGCGGTGGGTACCCGGGGGTTGAACCCGGACGGCAGCCGTACCCGACCGACCGTTGACACGCCCTCGCCGACATCGGCGACGGTCAGCCTTCGCACCTGGCGGTCGACCCCGAGCACCGTGGGGCTGGGGCCCTCGAACCCCGCGGGTCCACCGGGGTCGATGACGACGACGAAGCCGGACCGTCGCCCGGACGGCACCCGGAGCACGTCTCCGGGCGTCAGCCCCTCCAGGGTGCGGGCCACCTCGGCGCGACGAGCCGTCGCCCGGCCGCGGGCGGCGTCCTTCTCCCGCCGGGACAGCTCGTCGCGAAGCCGGGCGTACTCGCCGAAGTCGCCGCGGTCGCACGCCATCGCCTGCGCGAAGCCCGCCAGGGCCTCCGTGTGGGCCTGCGCCTGCCGTGCCAGGCCCACCACACCACGGTCGGCCTGGAACTGCGCGAACGAGGTCTCCAGCACCTCACGGGCCCGGTCCCGGCCCATCTGGGCGAGCAGGTTGACGGCCATGTTGTAGGTGGGGCGAAAGCTGGACCGCAACGGGTAGAGGCGCCGGGACGCCAGGCCCGCCAGGTGCACCGGGTCCAGGGCGGGTTGGCCGAGCACGACGGCGTGCCCCTAGTCGTCGATGCCGCGCCGGCCGGCCCGTCCCGTCAGCTGGGTGTACTCCCCCGGAGTCAGGTCCACGTGCGCGGACCCGTCGAACTTCACCAGCCGCTCGAGCACCACCGAACGCGCGGGCATGTTGATGCCCAGCGCCAACGTCTCGGTGGCGAACACCGCCTTGACCAGCCCCCGTGAGAACAGCTCCTCGACGGTCTCCTTGAACACCGGCAGCAGGCCTGCGTGGTGCGCCGCCAGCCCCCGCGTGAGGGCGTCGAGGAACGGCCAGTAGCCGAGCACGTCTAGGTCCTCCGGTGGGATCGGCGCGCAGCGCTGCTCCGCGACGCGTCGGATCTCGGCCTGCTCGGCGGGACTGGTCAGCCGGACACCGGCGGCCAGGCACTGCTGCACGGCCGCCTCGCAGCCGGCCCGGGAGAAGATGAAGACGATCGCCGGCAGCAGTCCTTCCCGCGCCAGCGTGTCGACGACGACGAACCGGGGCGTCGGCCGGCCCGGCCGGCCGGGTACGCCCGGGCCGCCGGAGCCGCCCGGCCGCGCACCGCCCGGGCCGCGAAAGCCCCGGTCCCCCGGCCCGTGCCGCACCGGCGGACCCGTGCGGCGACGCAGCAGCGTGGCCAGGTCGGGGTTGATCGGCGGGTCGACACCGGGGTCCGTCGGGTCGACGTACCCCGCGTACAGGTCGAGCAGCTGCCGGTCCACCAGCACGTGCTGGCCAAGCGGCACCGGGCGGTGCTCGCTGACCACCACCTCGGTGTCGCCGCGCACCATGGTCAACCAGTCCCCGAACTCCTCGGCGTTCGAGACGGTGGCGGACAGGGACACCAGCTGCACGTCGTCCGGCAGGTGGATGATCACCTCCTCCCACACCGGCCCGCGGAACCGGTCGGCGAGGTAGTGCACCTCGTCCATCACCACGTAGCCGAGGCCGTCCAGCGTCGGCGAGCCGCCGTAGAGCATGTTGCGCAGCACCTCGGTGGTCATCACCACCACGTCGCCGTCGCCGTTGACGGACGTGTCGCCGGTGAGCAGGCCGACCCGCTCCGGGCCGTAGCGCCGGACGAGGTCGCCGTACTTCTGGTTCGACAGCGCCTTGATCGGCGTCGTGTAGAACGCCTTGCGACCCTGCTCCAGTGCGAGGTGCACCGCGAACTCGCCGACCACCGTCTTGCCGGCACCGGTCGGCGCGGCGACCAGCACACCGCTGCCGCGTTCCAGCGCCTCGCACGCCTCCACCTGGAACGGGTCGAGGGGGAAGGGCAGCGTGGCCGCGAAGGCACCGAGCGACGAGCGTGCCCGGGCCGCCGCGCGCTGCGACGCGGCGTACCGCTCGGCGGGCGACGGGTCGGGGTCGTCGGGACGCGAGGGGTGGGCCACTCCCCCACCCTAGGCACCCGTCGTCGTCGACCCTCCGGCGACCCTCCGGCGAGCCGGGCGCCTCAGGCCAGCATGGCCAGCGCGCCGGGCACGATCTCCACCCGCAGGGGCAGCGGGCCGATCCGCTCCCCGTCGGCGTACGCGACGGGCGGGTGCACCCCGAGGCCGGGCACCGCCTCCAGCAGCACGCTGCGGGCGCGGCGCACGTGCACCCGCGGGTCGCGCACGTGGCTGCCGCCGTAGAGCCGCGGGAAGAGGCCGAGCGTCTGGCGGACCGTCAGGGCATCGGCAAGCACGACGTCCAGCAGCCCGTCCTCGACGGTGGCGTCGGGGGCGATGCGCAGACCTCCCCCGAACCAGCCGGTGTTGGCGACGGCGGCCAGGGTGCCCGGGTGCTCCCACACGTGCTCGTCGTCCACCGTCACGCGGTAGCCGTACGGCCGGAACGGCGGGAGCTCGGCGAGCACCGCCCGCAGGTAGCGGGCATGGCCCTGCGGCCAGCGGTAGCTGTTGGCGCGGGCGTTCATGGCGGCGTCGAGTCCGCAGGACAGCACGGCGACGAACCACTCGACAGCCGCCCGGCCGGGCACGCCCACGGTGGCCGCGTCGATGAGTCGCGGTCCGTGCCGGAGCGCCGTCTGCAGGCCCTGCACCGCGCGCGCGGTGTCGTGCGGGATGCCGAGCGCGCGGGCGATGTCGTTGCCGGTACCCGCCGGGACGATCCCCAGCGGCAGACCGGTGCCCGCGACCACGTTGGCCGCCAGGTGCACCGCACCGTCCCCGCCGACGACGACGAGGGCGTCGAGCCCTTCGGTCGCGGCGGAGCGCGCCCGGTCGGTCGCCTGGGCCAGCGTCGGGGCCGACAGGTCGACCAGCCGGTGACCCGCCTCGCGCAGCAGCGCATGCACACGCCGGCCGGTGGCGGCACCCCGTCCCCCGCCGGACAGCGGGTTCGCCATCAGCCCGAGGACGCTCACGGGCCGTCCACCTCGGGGGCGGCCAGGGACGCCGCCGAGGCATCGTCGGCGGGTGTGCTGCCGTCCAGGCGCGGCAGTCCTGCGGCGACGCGTCGTCGGTCCTCGCGCCGGTCGTGCACGACGGAGATCCCGACCGCGACGAAGTAGAGCACGACGATCGGCAGCGCGACGAAGATCATGGTGAACGCGTCGGGCGTGGGTGTCGCGATGGCGGCGAAGGTGAACGCGGCGACGATGGCCCATCGCCACCCCCTGATCCAGGTCCGTGCGTGCACGAGGTTGGTGAAGTCGAGCGCGACGATGAGCACGGGAAGCAGGAACGCGACGCCGAAGGCGAGCAGCAACCGCATGATGAACGTCATGTAGGCCTGGGCGTCGATGATGTTGTTCGCGCCGTCCGGGGTGAACCCGGTGAGCACGATCACCGCGTGCGGCAGCGCCCACCACGCGACCGCCGCGCCGGCCAGGAACAGCGGTACCGCCGCGGCGAGGAACCCGACGGCGTAGAGCCGCTCCCGCCGGGCCAGGCCCGGGGTGACGAACGCCCACAGGTGGTAGATCCACCACGGGCTGGAGATCAGCACGCCGAGGAACAGCGACACCTGGACCTGCATGTCCAACGACGCCCCGATGCCCGCGAAGTTGATCGCGACCAGGCCGTCGTGGCGCGTCGCGGCGGCACGCAGCGGTCGGATCAGCGCTTCGAACACCGGCCGGTAGAGGAACCAGCCGCCGATCGCGCCGAGCAGGAGCCCGGCCACGACGGCGAACAGACGGTTCCGCAGCTCGCGCAGGTGGTCACGCAGGGTCATGCGGCCTTCGGGGTTCGCGGCCCGCGGGGTGGGCACGCGGTCAGGCCTGCGGAGCCTTGCCATCGTCGGTCGGCGGCTGCTCGGGCGGCGTGGGCGCGACCGGCGGGACGCCGGCGGCGGGCGCGGGCGGGACGTAGGTGGGCGGGGTGGTGGTGGGCGGGACCTGCGGCGGCGGGTCATCCCGCAGCTCGCTGATCTCACGCTTGAAGATCTTCAGCGACTGGCCGACGCTGCGGGCGACGTCCGGCAGCCGGTTCGACCCGAAGACCAGCAGGACCACGATCAGCAGCACGACGACGTGCCAGGGCTGGATTCTCACGGCTTCTCCTCGGGGCGGACGACGACGCGAAGTCTACGCATGGCACGTCACGCCGCTGTGACGTGCGACACCGGCCGACCCGCCGATGACCAGGCCGGTCGGTACCCGTGTTCCTGTCAGCGCCAGTGCGCCAGCCAGCGGTCGTAGGTCCGGCGGCGGCGCTGCTCGCGCAGGGCCGCCCGTTCGCGCCGCCCGGCACGCACCCGGTCCAGCTCGGCGACCAGGTCCTGCCGCTCGGCGGCGAGCACCGGGACGGGCAGGGCACGCATCGTCGAGCCTCGCGCCTGCGCCCGTGCGGCGGCACCCTCGGCGGCCTCGCTCGCCGCCCCGACCTCGCGGAACGCGGCGCGGGCGCGCCGCCAGGCGTCCCGACCCACCAGGAAGAGCACCACGCACGCGCCGACCACCAGCGCGGACCAGATCCCCACCCACACGCGTCAGCCCTCCGCGGCCAGCAACGGCGCGTACGCGGCCAGTGCGGCTGCCGCGGCCTGCGCCACCTCGGCTGCCACCGCAGCGGGCCGCACGTCGAGCACGTCGTGCGCCGCCTGCAGCACGAGGTGCCGCAGCCACGCGGGCTGGACCACCCGCAGATCCACCTCGAACGACCCGTCCGGCAGGTTCCGGACGGCCTCGGCGGGCGCGGTCTCGGCGACCCAGCGCCCGGGGCTCGCCAGGTGCAGCGTGACCAGGGAACCCTCCGTCCCGGGATCGAACACGTCGGCACCGGCCGGTACGTCGTGATCGGAGGCCGGCGCCTCGAGCACCTGCGCGGCCACGATGCGGTCCAGGCGGAACAGCCGGTCGGCGTCCGCGGACCAGCACCAGGCGAGCAGGTAGGTGCGTTCGTCCTGGCTGACCAGGCGCACCGGGTCCACGTCGCGGTCGCTCGCCTCGTCGCGTGCGTCGACGTAGCGGATCCGCAGCCGGCGTCGGCGCGTCAGGGCCTCGCCCACGGCGGCGGCGACCTCGGGGTTGGCCGCCGCGTGCAGGTCGACGTCCACCGCCGCGGCGGCGTCACCGGCCGCCGAGCCGACCTTCTCCAGGGCGCTGGCCAGCACCGCGGCGCGCTCCTCGTCGAGCGCCGGGCCGAGCGAGGACGCCATGGCGCGCAGCGCGGCGATCAGGGCGACCGCCTCCCGGGCGCCCAGCCGCAGCGGCCGCGTCATGCCCCGGGCCTCGACGAGGCGCACGACGCCCTGCTCGAGGGCGGTCGCATCGAAGTCGATGAGGTCGTACGGCAGGTAGCCGGGCGTACCGCTGACCCACAGCGTGTCGATGTCCGCCATCGCCTGCTGGGTGCTCACGCCGAACTGCTCGGCGAACCGCGCGACGGAGACGCCCTCGTGCCGCTCCAGGTAGGCGATCTCCCCGAGCATCCGCAGCAGGCGGTCGCTGGCGCGCTCAGCCACGGTCGCCTCCGCGGGCGGCGTCGGTGGCCCGCACGTCGTTCGGACGCCCCAGTGCCGCGGCGGTGGTCAGCAGGTCGAGGACGGCCTCCCGCAGGTCCGCCGGCGCCAGCACGACGACCGCGTCGCCGTACCCGACGAGCTCGTCGGCCAGGTCGTGCACCGAGCCGAACGGCACGTGCACCAGCTCCCGGGTGGCGAGCACGGCGGCTGCCCCGGGGATCGTCGTGACGTCGGACCCGGGCGGGGCGGGCACGGCACGGGCCCGGGTGGCGCCGGCGCGCTCGGGCCGCACGGCCAGCGCGGCGATCCGCTCGGGAGCGGCCGTCCACATGCTCACGGCCTCGGCGAGCTCGGCCGGTGTCGGCGGCGGGAACGAGCCCGGGGGGCCGTCCGTCGTCACGGCGCCGTCGATGCGGGTCAGCCGGAACGAGCGCGCGGCGCCGCGGTCGCGGTCGCGCCCGACGAGTACCCAACCACCGCGCCGGGCCAGCAGCCGCCACGGTTCGACCCGGCGTTCGCGCACCTCGCCCGTGGTGGCCGCCCGGTACGTGAACCGGACGGCCTGGCGGGCCTGCACGGCGTCGACGAGCGGGCCCACCGCGTCGCCGCCGGCGCGCGCGTGCGGGGCCAGCCCGGCGACGAGGTCCGCCGCCTCGGGGCCCCGGCCGACCGCCCGCAGCTTGGTCAGGGCACGGTCGGAGTCGGCGCGGAGCGTTCGGTCCTGCCACAGCTGCGCCGCCACCGCGAGCACGCCCAGCTCGGCGGCGGTGAGGTCGATCGGGGGCAGCGCGTAGGCGTCGGGGTCGATGCGGTAGCCCACGTCGTCGCCGTGCCCGGCGTCGATCACCGTGAGCACCGGCACGCCCAGCGTGCGCAACGTGTCCTTGTCCCGCTCGAACATCCGCTCGAAGGCGTCGTCGGAAGGGGCGTCGGCGTATCCGGCGACGGTCTGGCGCACCTGCTCCTTGGTCATCCGTACCGAGGTGTTCACCAGGGCGATGACGAGGTTGAGCAGGCGCTCGGCGGGGTCGATCGGCGCGGCCATCGCCGCTCAGAGTAGTGCGGGTACCGTGATCGCGTGATCGCCTGGCGGACCGGACGCGTACGTGGCGTGGGATCGGGCTGGGCCGGCGCGGTGCAGCTGGAGGTCCAGGTCGACGGCGCGGACGTGCGCGCCTTGGCTTACCCGGACCTCGTCGGCCCGACGCCGGTGGGCGCGCAGGTGCTGCTCAACGTGTCCGCGCAGGTGCGTGGCCTGGGCACCGGCGGGTACGCGCTGGTCGTCGCGAGGACGGACGTGCTGCCCGGCGATCCGCCGCCGGGGCCGGGGCACCTGGTCAAGGCGCGGTACACACCCCTGCAGACGATGGTGCTCGGCGTCGACGACCAGGAGTCGCCGCACCACGCGGCGCTGGCGGACGCGGACGACCTGGCCGGCCTGCCGGTGGTGGTGGCCGACCTGCACTCGGCGCTGCCCGCGGTGCTGGCCGGCGCACGGTACGGGGCTGCCCTGGCCGGTGGGCCGCCGCCGCGCGTCGCCTACGTCATGACGGACGGCGGCGCGCTGCCGGTGGCGTTCTCCCGTACCGTCGCGGCGCTGCGCGAGGCCGGATGGTTGACGGCGTGCCTCAGCGTCGGCCAGGCGTACGGCGGCGACCTGGAGGCGGTGACGGTGCACACCGGCCTGCTGGCAGCGCGCCTGGTGCTCGGCGTGGACCTGGTCGTCGTCGCCCAGGGACCGGGGAATCTCGGCACCGGCACGCGGTGGGGCTTCTCCGGGGTGGCCGCCGGCGAGGCGGTCAACGCGGCGGCGGTGCTCGGGGGGCGACCCGTCGCGGCGCTGCGCGTCTCCGGCGCCGATGCGCGGGAACGTCACCTCGGCGTGTCGCACCACTCCCTCACCGCTTACGGCCGGGTGGCGCTGGCGCCGGCGGACGTCGTGGTGCCACGCCTGACCGGCGACCTCGCCGCGCTCGGTGCGCAGGTCGCCGAGCAGGCCGGCGCGCTCGCCACGACGCCGGCCCGGCACCGCATCGTCGAGGTGGACGCCGGCGGGGAGCTGCTGGAGGCGCTGCGGCACACCCCCGTGCGTCTGTCGACCATGGGACGCGGGCTGGACGAGGACCCCGCCGGATTCCTGGCGTCGGCCGCCGCCGGGGTGCACGCGCACGCCCTGGCGACCTCCTGACCTGCGGATCTATCCGCCCTCGATCGGGCGACTGCCTGGCGACCCGGTCCGTGGTGCCGGGGTCGGTCAGTCGTCGCGCGTCGTCCCGGTGTGCCGGGCCACCAGGGTCGCGAGCCGGCGCGCCTCCGCCTGCGCGCGGGCACCGTCGGCGCGCTGGATGCCCATCACCGCCAGCGTGTCGCCGTCGTCCAGATCCAGCTGCACCCAGGGTCGGCCTTCCCCGAACCGCACGGACACGATCTGCGCCCACGCGAGCCGGCGGGACACCAGGAGGTTGCGCACCGTCAGCCCCTCGTCGTCGGGGACGGCGCGCACCGTGGCCTGCCGCCAGCAGAACCAGGCCACGAGCAGGCCGAACGCCGCGAAGGCCACCCGGTCGGCCGCGGCCAGGTTCGGGCCCGCGACGATCAGCACGCCGGTCGCCACGAGGACGAGCGCGGCGACCGCGAGCGTGACCACGCGGGCCAGCCGCGGCCGGAACGGCGCCAGCACCTCGCTCACGCCTCGCGGCTCAGAGCCGGCAGGCGAGGATCGGGGTGACGATGATGGCGCGCGCGCCGACCTCGTACAGCTCGTCCATCACCCGGTTCGTCTGGGTCCGCGGCACCATGGCGCGCACGGCGCACCACTGCTTGTCGTGCAGCGGCGAGACGGTCGGCGACTCGCGGCCCGGCGTGATGCGCACCGCGCGCTCGACGGCCGACACCGGCACGTCGTAGTCCATCAGCACGTAGTGGTGGGCGTTGAGCACCCCCTGCAGCCGGCGGGCGAGCACGGCCAGCCCGGCCGGCTCGTCGGCGCCGGCCCGCCGCACCAGCACGGCCTCCGACCGCAGGATGGGCTCCCCGAACACCTCCAGGCCGGCGGCACGCAGCGTGGAACCGGTTTCGACGACGTCCGCGATGACGTCCGCGACCCCGAGGTCGATCGCCGACTCCACCGCGCCGTCCAGGCGCACGACATCGGCCGGGACCACGCCGAGCCCCCGCAGGAAGGTGGCGACGAGGCCCGGGTACGCGGTGGCCACGCGCAGGCCCGCGACCTGGCCGACGTCCTGCAGCCGCCCGGCGGTGGACGCGAACCGGAAGGTCGACCGGCCGAACTCCAGCGCGAGGTGCTCGACCGCGGACGAGCCGGAGTCGATGAGCAGGTCACGGCCGGTGATGCCGACGTCCACGGTGCCCTCGCCCACGTACACCGCGATGTCCCGCGGGCGCAGGTAGAAGAAGTCCGCGTCGTTGTCGGGGTCCGAGAGCACCAGCTCCCGCGCCTCGCGGCGCTGGCGGTAGCCGGCCTCTCGGAGCATCTCGACGGCGGGCTCCGACAACGAGCCCTTGTTGGGGACGGCGATCCTCAGCACGACATTCCTCATCGTCTCGGGGCCGGCGCGCGCGGCGCCGACGGCTCACAGGTGCGTGTAGACGTCCTGCAGGGTCAGGCCGCGCGCGAGCATGAGCACCTGCAGGTGGTACAGCAGCTGCGAGATCTCCTCGGCCGCCCTGACGTCGGACTCGTGCTCGGCCGCCATCCACACCTCGGCGGCCTCTTCGACGACCTTCTTGCCGATCGCGTGCACGCCGGCGTCGAGCTCCGCGACGGTGCCCGAGCCGGCGGGGCGTTCCGCCGCCTTGCGCTCCAGCTCGGCGAACAGATCCTCGAAGGTCTTCACGGTCACGAAGCCTAGACGTCAGGTGATCGGAGCCGCGGCGCCGTCCAGCGCCCGGATCGCCGCCACGGTGGCCAGTGCCGCCTGCGCCGCCTCGGCGCCCTTGTCCTCGCGCGATCCCGGCAGTCCGGCCCGGTCCAGCGCCTGCTGATCGTCGTCGCAGGTCAGCAGGCCGAAGCCGACCGGCACGCCGGTGTCCAGGGCCACCCGCGCCAGGCCGTCGGTGGCGGCCCGGCACACGTACTCGAAGTGTGGCGTGCCGCCCTGGATCACCACCCCGAGCGCCACCACGGCGTCCGCGCCGGCGCGGGCCGCGGCCTGCGCCACGACCGGCAGCTCGAACGACCCCGGCACGCGGACCACCCGGACCTCGGCCACCCCGGCCTCGGCCAGGGCGCGCAGCGCTCCGGCCAGCAGTCCGTCCATCACCACCGTGTGCCACGACGCGGCGACGACGACGACGCGGAGCCCCGCGCCGTCCGTGCTCAGGCTCGGTGCTCCCGACCCGCTCATGCCGGCTCCTCCACCGCTCGCAGCAGATGTCCCATCGAGGTGGCCTTCGTCGCCAGGTAGGCCGCGTTGTGCGGCGTGCGGCCCACCTCGAGCCCGCGCACCTCGTCCACCTCGATGCCGTGCGCACGCAGCCCGGCGACCTTGGCCGGGTTGTTGGTCAGCAGCGTCACCGCGGTGACGCCCAGGTCGGCGAGGATCGCCGCGGCGGCGCCGTACTCGCGACGGTCGGCGGGCCAGCCGAGGTCGAGGTTCGCCTCGACCGTGTCCCGGCCCTCGTCCTGCAGCGCGTACGCCGCCATCTTGGCCAGCAGGCCGATGCCGCGGCCCTCATGCCCCCGCAGGTAGACGACGGCGCCGCCGTGCAGCGCGGCCTGCCGCATCGCCTCCTGCAGCTGCGGGCCGCAGTCGCACCGTTGCGAGGCGAACGCGTCCCCGGTGAGGCACTCGGAGTGCACGCGCACCAACGGACGGTCCGTCATGCCGGCCACCGGCACCAGCGCGATGTGCTCGTCGCCGGTGCGCAGGTCGCGGTAGCCGTGGATGCGGAAATCGCCGTAGGCCGTCGGCAGGTGCGCCTGGTGGGTCGCCTGCACCCGTGGGGTACCCGGCGCCTCGTCGCCGGCGGCCCGGACGAGGTCGCCGTGGTCCAGCCGCCACTGGGCGAGCGTCTCGATGGTGAGCACGACGAGGCCCTCCGCCCGGGCCAGCGCGAACGTCTCCGGCAGTCGGGCCATGGTGCCGTCGTCGTTGACCAGCTCGGCGATCGCCCCGACGGGTTCGAGGCCGGCCAACCGGCACAGGTCGACCGCGGCCTCGGTGTGCCCGGCGCGGTGCAGCACCCCGCCCGGCACCGCGCGCAGCGGCAGCACGTGACCCGGCCGGATGAGGTCCCCATGCCCCGATGCGGGGTCGGCCAGCACGCGCAGGGTCCGCGTCCGGTCCGCCGCCGAGATGCCGGTGGTGACGCCGGTGGCCGCGTCGACGGTGACCGTGTACGCGGTGCGCCGCGGGTCCTGGCTGCGCGGCACCATGAGCGGGAGGTCGAGCGCGTCGGCCCGGGCCGCCGGCATCGGGGCGCACAGGTAGCCCGACGAGTGCCGGATGGTCCACGCGACCCACTCCGGGGTGGCGTGCTGGGCGGCCAGGATGACGTCGGCCTCGTTCTCCCGATCCGGGGAGTCGGCCACCAGCACGGGCCGTCCCGCGCGCAGGGCCTCGAGGGCCTCCTCGACCGTGCCGAACACGTCCTCGGCGCTCATCGCGGCACCGCCGCGGTCGCCAGCAGGCGTTCGGTGTACTTCGCCAGCACGTCCACCTCGAGGTTCACCCGGGCGCCGGGCGCCAGCAGGCCCAGCGTCGTGGCACTCAGGGTGGTCGGGATCAGCGAGACGCCGAACGCGTCGTCGGACACGTGGGTCACCGTCAGCGACACGCCCGACACGGCGATCGAGCCCTTCTCCGCGACGTACCGCGCCAGGGCGGGTTCCAGCCGGATCTCGACCTCGTCCCACCGCGGCCCGGGCTGCCGGGAGACGATGACGCCGACGCCGTCCACGTGCCCCTGCACCACGTGCCCGCCGTACCGACCACCGACCGCCAGCGCACGCTCGAGGTTGACCGGGGAGCCCTCGGTGAGGTCACCCAACGCCGTGCGGCGCAGGGTCTCGGGCATCACGTCGGCGACGAACGTGCCGTCGGCGCCCACCGCGGTGACCGTCAGGCAGACGCCCGAGACCGCCACCGAGTCGCCCGGCCGGGTGTCGGTGGTCACCAGCGGGCCGCGCACGGTCAGCCGGGCGTCGGCCCCACCGGGCCGCACCTCGAGCCGCTCGACGACCCCCAGCTCTTCGACGATCCCGGTGAACATCAGTCCTCCTCCTCAGCGGCGTGAACGCGCCGCTCGTCTGCTGCGTCCTGCGGGCCGGCGGGGCGTGCCACGACGAGCACGTCGGGCCCGATCGCCTGCACCGACGCGACGCGCAGTCGCAGCGCGTCGCCGATCGTGGTGATGCCGAGATCGTCCACGGCGGACCGACCGGCGCCGAGGATCACCGGCGCGAGGTACGCGTGCACCTCGTCCACCAGCCCCGCGCGCAGGAAAGCCGCCGCCAGCACCGGCCCGCCCTCGACCAGCAGATGCCGCACCTCGCGGCGGTTCAGCTCGGCGAGCACGGTTGCGGGGTCGTGCGTACGGATCGGGACCAGCGTGCCGCCGGGACCGTGCAGGCGGCTGCCGGTGGGCACCTCCCGCAGCCCGACGACGACCCGCAGCGGCTGGTGCTCGACGAGGGAGCCGTCGGCGGTGCGCGCCGTCAGCGCGGGGTCGTCGGCCAGCACGGTCCCGGTGCCGACGGCGATCGCATCCACCGATCCCCGCAGCTCGTGGGCATGGCGACGGGCGACGGTCGACGTGATCCACCGGCTGCTGCCGTCGGCCGCGGCCACGCGCCCGTCGAGCGTGGTGGCGAGCTTGAGGGTGACGAACGGCCGGCCCCGTCGCACTGCCGGTAGCCAGGCGCCGAGGACGTCGGCGGCCTCGGCCGGCAGCACGCCCGTCACCACCTCGACGCCGGCGGCGCGCAGCCGGTCGGCACCGCCCGCGGCCGGCGGGTGCGGGTCCCGGGATCCGACGACGACGCGCCGCACCCCGGCGGCGAGCAGGGCCAGGGTGCACGGGCCGGTGCGCCCGGTGTGGTCGCAGGGCTCGAGCGTGACCACCGCGGTGGCGCCGTGCACATCGCGGCCGTGGGCAGCCGCATCGGCCAGCGCCGCGACCTCGGCGTGCGGTGTCCCCGCGCCGCGGTGCCAGCCCTCCCCCAGCACGGTCCCGTCCGCGCCGAGCAGCACGGCACCGACCCGGGGGTTGGGTCCACGGGCGGGACCTCGCAGCGCCAGATCGAGCGCGCGCCGCATCGCGGCGAGCTCGGACGTGGTGACGTCGGGGACCACGAACCGGGCGGGGCGCGCGTCGGACGCAGGTCCGGCCGCGGCTGACAGCGTCGTCGGAGTGCCGCTCGTGGTGCTCACGCGTCCACCTCCCGGGCCGGACGGCTCCGGGGGTGATGGCAGGGGCAACGCCCATGCCACGGCGCGCGGGACGGGCCCGCACGGCCGCCACGTCCCCTCCCATCCGGACTTTGACCGTCGGTCCCGGAATCCCACCGGGTCAACCGTCAGGCGCAAGGCCTGCCGGGTCGCGGACTGTCACCGCCGGTTCGGAATTGCACCGACCCCGGAGCACGTGTGGTTGTGCTGTTGCTCGCATCATGCCACAGCGTGGACGGCCGCCGCCGGGTCGGTGGGCTGGTCAGGCGTCGATCGTCGGGGTCGCCAGGGCGCGCAGTGCCGCGATCTCGGCGGCGGGGTCGGCGGCGCCGTACACCGCTGACCCGGCGACGAACACATCGGCACCGGCGCGCGCGATTCGGCCGATCGTCTCCCGCGACACGCCGCCGTCCACCTGGATCCAGGTGTCGGTGCCGGCGCGGGTGACGGCCTCGCGCACCCGCCGGACCTTCGTCAGCGTGCCGTCGATCAGGCCCTGACCGCCGAAGCCCGGTTCCACCGTCATGACGAGCACCATGTCGAACTCGTCGAGCAGGTCCAGCAAGGGCTCGACGGGTGTCGCCGGCCGCACGGCGACCCCGGCGCGCACGCCCAGCTCCCGCAGCCGCCGGGCGAGCAGCACCGGGGCGCGGGTGCCCTCGGCGTGGAACGTCACGCCGGCCGCGCCGGCCTGGGCGTACCGGGGGGCCCAGTCGTCGGCGTCGTCGATCATCAGGTGCACGTCGAGCGGCAGGGGCGACACCTCGGCCAGGCGCCGCACCACCGGCAGCCCGAGCGTCAGGTTGGGCACGAAGTGCTGGTCCATCACGTCGACGTGGACGAAGTCCGCCGAGGCGACGGCCCGCAGGTCCCGCTCGAGGTTGGCGAAGTCGGCGGACAGGATGCTCGGGTTGATGCGGACGGCCACGTCGTCAGACTACGAGGTCGAGCGCCGCAGCAGGGTCAGGTGCATCGCGTCGGTGCCGTGCACGTGCGGCCACAGCTGGACGTCCGGCCGGTCCGGCAGGTCCGGGATCGGGGCGCCCGGCGGGACGAGGGCGAGGACGACGGCCCGGGCGTCCAGGACCTCGGCCGGGGTGCCGGCCCGGTCCGCCGCGCGCAGGGCGTCCGTGACGAGCAGCCGGGTCTCGGCCAGGTGCGGTGAGCAGGTGACGTACGCCACCACTCCCCCGGGCCTGACGGCCGCAAGGGCGGACGCGAGCAGGGCGCGCTGCAGGGGACCCAGGGCCGTGAGGTCGGTGGGGCTGCGGCGCCAGCGCGCCTCGGGCCGTCGGCGCAGCGCCCCGAGCCCGGTGCACGGCGCGTCGACGAGCACCCGGTCGTAGCCGCCGGGCTCGTCGTCACCGACGGACCGGCCGTCCGCCGTGCGGACCTCCTCGACGGCGCCGGCGGGGACCGCGGCCAGCGCGTCGACGACGAGGCGCGAGCGGTGCGCGGCGGGCTCGACGGCGACCAGCCGCGCGCCGCGCTGCGCTGCCACTGCCGCGAGCAGGGCGGCCTTGCCGCCGGGACCGGCGCACAGGTCGAGCCAGCGCTCGTCGGCCCCGCCGCGCAGCGGCGCGGCGGCCAGGGCCAGCGCCACCACCTGGCTGCCCTCGTCCTGAACCGCGGCGTACCCGTCGCGCACGGCGGGCAGCCTCCCCGGGTCGCCGCCGGCCAGCTGGACCGCCGTCGTCGCCAGCAGCCCCCGGGTGCCGCCACCGGCCTGCGCCGCGAGCTCGTCCGGCTCGATCAGCCCGGGCCGGGCGACGAGCGAGACCCGCGGGGACGCGTTGTCGGCGCGCAGCAGGGCGACGAGCTCGGCAGCGTCCCGTCCGTTGCCGACGAGGGCCTCGCGCAGCGCGCGGACCACCCACGCGGGATGGCTCTCGACGACGGCGAGCCGCGCCACCGGGTCGTCGCCGGCCGGGTCGGCCGCCTGGGCGATGCGGTCCAGCCACTCCTCCGGGGTGCGTTCGGTGACCCGGCGCAGCACGGCGTTGACGAGCTGCGCCGACCCCTGGCCGACCCGCTCGCGCGCCAGGGCGACGGTCTGCGAGACCGCGGCGTGCGGCGGCACCCGCATGCCGAGCACCTGGTGCGCGCCGAGCCGCAGCACGTCGAGCACCGGTGGGTCGAGCCGATCCAGCGGCCGGTCGACGCACTGGGCCAGCACGGCGTCGTACCGTCCGCGCAGCCGCAGCGTGCCGTAGGCCAGCTCGGTGGCGAACGCCGCGTCGCGGGTGTCCAGACGACGTTCGCGCAGCAGGGGTGGCAGGACGAGGTTCGCGTACGCGTCCGACGAGTCGACGGCCCGCAGCGTGTCGTAGGCGACCTCACGCGCGGGGTCGCCGGTGCGGGCGCGCTGGGACGGTGCGGCGGCCGAGCGGTGGCCCCGGCCCTCCGCGCGGGCCGCGCCGCGTTGGCGGCCGTGCGCGTTGCGGCGCTCACCGGCGGCACCGTCGCGGCGCTGACCGTCGGCTCGCCGGCCCTCGTCGTCGGTCGGGCGCCCGCTCGTCTCGCCGGTGCTCATGGGGTCTCCCGCGCGCCGGCGCTCGATGCGGTGCCGCCGGCACCACCGAGAACCGTGCCTTCCGGCAGGCGCGCCCCGCGCGCCCAGTCCGCGGCCGGCATCGCGCGGCGACCGGGCGCGGCCACCTCGCCGAGCCGGACGGCGGTGGTGGCGGTGCCGACGAGCACCTCCTGGCGACCCACGCGCACCAGCCCCGGCTCAAGCACCTCGTCGACCGGGCGGACCGGGCCCAGGCCGAGCCGGGAGCCGTCGGGCAGCGTGGTCCACGCCCCGGGCGTCGGCGTGCAGCCGCGCACCCGTCGGTCGACCGCCTGCGCAGGGTGGTCCCAGCGCACGCGCGCGTCGTCGGCGGTCAGCTTGGGCGCCAGGCTGACGCCTTCCAGCGGTTGCGGCACGGCCACCAGCTCACCGTCGGCGATCCCGTCCAGGGTGCGCACCAGCAGGCTCGACCCCGCGACGGCGAGCCGGCCCAACAGGTCACCCGCGGTGTCCCGCGGGCGGATCGTCTCGGTGAGCAGGCCGAAGCACGGCCCGGTGTCCAAGCCCTCGTCGAGCCGGAACGTCGTGGCGCCGGTCACCTCGTCCCCCGCGATGACGGCATGCTGCACCGGCGCGGCGCCGCGCCAGGCGGGCAGCACCGAGAAGTGCAGGTTCACCCAGCCGTGCTCCGGGAGGGTCAGCAGGTCGGGGGGCACCAGCGCCCCGTACGCGACGACGGCCGCGACATCCGGCGCCAGGTCGGCCAGCAGCTGCGCGACGCCCGCGTCCCGCAGCCGGGCCGGGGTGAGCACGGGGACGCCGAGCCGTTCGGCGGCGACCCGGACCGCGCTGGCCGTCGCGGTCCGACCACGTCCGGCGCGGGCATCGGGCCTGGTCAGCACGGCGACAAGCTCATGACGGGACGACGCGACCGCCTCAAGGGCAGGCACGGCGGCCGACGGGGTCCCGGCGAAGAGCACACGCACGGGCTCGATCCTAGGCGCCGACCCGGGCACCGACCGGACGCCGCCACCTCCTCAGAGGGCTTCGGGCGGGTCCACCTGCACCCGGAGCGCCCCGCCCTCGCGCCGCGCCGAGCGCACGGCGAGGGAGGCGGCCAGCGCGCGCGCCAGCCCTGGGACACCGGCCCGGGGCACCCGCAGCAGAGCACGGACGTCGGGCTCGAGCGTGCGGACCGCCTCGTCGTGCGCCGCCACCGGCACCGGGCCGAGCACCTCGAGTCCGGGTACCTCGAGCCGTCCGACGACGAGCCCCACCGCGACCCGGTCCCCGGTGACTGCCGCCATCGGCGCGGCGGGTGGCAGCCGCAGCGTGATGCGCTCGGCCAGCTCGCGCGCCGCCAGACCTGCCGGGTCCCAGCGCACCAGCGCCTGCGTCGGGCGCGGCGCGCCGTCCCCGACGAGGAGCACCTGACCGCCCTGGTCGGCCGGCCGTACCAGGGCGGCGGCGGCCAGCCACCGACGCAGGGCGTCCGGCTCCGCCGACAGACCCGTGCCCCCGCTCGCCACCGCAGCGTCGAGCAGCACACCGACCGCGTACCCGCCGGCCACCAGCGGTTCAGCGCCGGGCGTGGCCACGACGACTGCCGGGGTGGGAGGCACGCTCGCCAGCACCCCGCCCTGGCTGCGCGCCCCGGACACCCGCACCGTGACGCCCGGGAACGCGCGGCCCACCTCCTCGGCGGTGCGCTGCGACCCGACCCGGACCGAGCGCAGCGCCGCGCCGCCGCACTCCGTGCACCGCCAGTCGGTCGCCAGCCGTCCGCACCAGGAGCAGGACGGCACAGCGCCCGAGGCCGCCAGACCGAGTGGACCGGTACAGGCGGGGCACCGGCCCACCGCCCGGCACCGGGCACAGGCCACCACCGGCAGGTACCCGGCGCGCGGCGTCTGGACGAGCACCGGCCCGAGCGCCAGACCGGCGCGCACTGCGGCGAACACCGGAGCGGGCAGTCGCGCCGCCGCCGCGGGCCCCTCGCGTGCCAGCTCGGTGCTGGTCAACGCCCGCACACGGGCGGTGCGCTCCCGGACGGCGCCGCGGTCGGCCGCCACCTCGCGGGCCCAGCCGGAGGCGAGCAGGGCCGCCGCCTCGACCGAGCGCCCGTACGCGCCGAACAGCACGGCGCACCCCTCGAGCTCCGCCCGCAGCGCCAGCACCTCACGGACGTGCGGGTAGGGCGACCGCGGCTCGGCGTGCATCGGGTCGCCGTCGTCCCAGCAGACGACGAGCCCCAGGTCGGCCACCGGGGCGAACGCCGAGGCCCGCGTGCCGACGACGACGCGCGCCCGTCCGCGCCGGACCGCCAGGAAGGAGCGGTAGCGCGCGGCGGGGCCCTCGTCGGCGGTGAGCCGCACGGCACCGCCGGTGGTGCCGCGCGTCCACGCGGGGACGCCGACGCCCGCCAGGGCGGCCAGCACCCGGTCGACGTCGCGGGCGTCCGGAGCCACCACCAGGGCGCCGCGCCCGCCGAGCACGCACGCCGCCACGGCCTGGGCCACCGCGTCCGGCCACGCGTCCCCGTCCCCGCCCGGCAGGGCGGTCCACACCGCACGCGGTGCGTCGCCGGCCAGCACGCGCTGGAGGAACGCCGTGCCGCCCCGGTACGGCTGCCAGGCCGCCCCGGACGGCCGTACGGCGTCGGTGGCTCGCGAGGCGTCACCCACCGGCGAGTCGTCGGGTGCGGCGTCGGCCTCCGCCTCGACCCGCGCGTGCCGGGGAGGCACCGCCAGCCGGAGCACGTCGGCCAGCGTGCCGGCGTACCGGTCCGCCACGGCACGCGCCAGCGCCGCCACCGGCGCGGTCAGCACCGGCTCACCGGTCACCACGCGCCGCAGCGGGCTCAGCGGCCCGTCATGGCCCGGCTCGGCGACGCGTTCGAGCAGCCAGCCGCCGACCTCCTGACCGGCGAACCGCACCTTGACCCGGGTGCCGGGAGCCGCGCGGTCGTCGAGCGCGGCCGGAACCGCGTAGTCGAAGACGCGGTCCAGGTGCGCGGGCTGGACATCGACGCAGACGCGTGCGACCGGGAGCCGTGCGGCGCGTTCGCCCTCGACGACGCGGCGTGGCGCGCGAACCCGGGGCATGCCCGCCAGGGCCTGCTGGGTGCCCGCTGCCGCCGTCACGGCCCCATCCCACCACGCCGCACCGACGCCTCGGCCGACGGGTGCACCGCGGTCGGCCCCAGGGGGCGGAGCGCGGCGACGGCCGGCCTGCCGGTCAGCCCAGTGCGGACAGCAGATCGTCGACCCGGTCGGTGCGCTCCCAGGTGAACCCGGGCAGCTCCCGGCCGAAGTGCCCGTAGGCCGCGGTGCGCCGGTAGATCGGCCGCAGCAGATCGAGGTCGCGGATGATCGCCGCGGGCCGCAGGTCGAACACGTCACGGATCACGCCGGTGAGGCGGTCGTCCG
>Ga0302287_10000259_pt1 | contig 30991 bp, 27 predicted proteins | sample III_Fen_E2_4_FD_200452 | JGI IMG/M metagenome (GOLD analysis project Ga0302287, IMG submission 200452) | Peat permafrost microbial communities from Stordalen Mire near Abisko, Sweden - III_Fen_E2_4 | ecosystem: Environmental > Terrestrial > Soil > Wetlands > Permafrost | place: Sweden: Abisko... | reverse complement strand
GAAAGTTCTTCGTGACTAGGTGCCTTAAAGCTTGAAACGCGCACCCCTTGAGGGTTCAGGTGCCCAAAGACATGGCGGATGGTGCCGTCTTTTCCACCGGTGTCGATTGCCTGCAAAACAATGAGAATAGCATGCTTCGCTTGTGCATAAAGAACTTCCTGCAAATCAGAAAGTCGCTTCTGAATTTTTTCTAGTTCAGCGCGCGCTTCTTCTTTGTCCTTGCAAGGGCTATGATCGTCGGTGTCTACCTCAGCGATTTTAAATTTGAAATCGTTGATGGTAAGAATGCTTTTAGGCAGTTTCGATGTTTTTGGCATAAGTTTCCTCGTGCCAATATCATAACAAAACTATCGTGCCTTGGGTGGCCGGCCTGGTTTGCGTTTAGGAGTAATTGAACCTAGTGCAAACACATTTGACACGACCTTAGGGGGCCTGCCGCGGCGCTTTGGCTCAGTAGATTCCATCTTGGGTACGCTTGCTTTCGGAGGTCTGCCACGCTTCTTCGGTGCTGCAAATTCTTTCTTGGGCAATTCCACTTTAGCTGGTCGTCCACGCCTTTTGGGCAAGTTCACCACCGGTGTTGCAACAGGCACAAGATTAGCCGCAGGAATATGCGCAGGCTCTTGTGTATCTGCATGTGCAAATTGATTGCTAATCGTTTGCGTGAGTTTATCTGCAAAAGCAAATTGCAAAACATCGGGGAACCAGTCCGCATAATGAACCTTCACGCCTGCTTTAATGTAGTCGGGAAGCTTCACAAAATCGCGCTCATTATCCTTGGGCAAAATGAGTTCCATCACCTTAAGGCGACGTGCGGCAATGACTTTTTCTCTTACTCCGCCAATGGGTAGAACCTTTCCGGTTAAGGTGAGTTCACCCGTCATTGCTAGTTTTGACTTCACAGGTTTGCCTACTGCAAGTGAATACAAGGCAAGCGCCATGGTGATGCCAGCAGAAGGTCCATCCTTAGGCGTTGCTCCCTCGGGAACATGCAAGTGAATCAGGTGCTGATTAAAGAATGCGTATGCCGTGGGATTATTTTTGGTCAAGATTTGGCGTGCCACGGAGTAAGCAATTTGCGCCGACTCAACCATGGTCTCACCCAAACGGCCTGTGGTTTTAAATCCACCTGCGGCACTTTGCAACGCGGTTGCTTCCATGTATAACGTCGCACCACCCATCGAAGTCCAAGCTAAGCCCAGAGCCACGCCAGGCACACCGGCATTGTACAATTCTTCGCCCGCAAACATCGGCAAGCCTAAGAACTCTTGCAGAACCTCGGTGTCAATATGCACGGCTGCGGGGTTTCCTTCCACCTGCTTTCGCGCGACTTTGCGGCACAGCTTCTTGATCTGATTTTCCAGATTGCGCACACCCGCTTCGCGAGCATATTGATCGATCAATTGTGTCAGTACTTTGTCTGTAATTTTGACGTCGCGAGTCGATAATCCATGCTCTTTGAGTTGATTGGGTACCAAGTAGCGTTTGGCTATTTCCAACTTTTCTTCGAGCACGTAACCTGAAAGTTTGATGATTTCCATGCGATCCAAGAGGGGTGCTGGAATCGTATCAAGCGAGTTCGCTGTAGTGATGAACAGTACATTAGACAAATCAAAACGCACATCAAGATAATGATCTAGGAAATCTTTGTTCTGCTCGGGGTCAAGCACCTCTAGGAGTGCCGCCGCAGGGTCGCCTTGAAAGTTCGTCGTCATCTTATCGATTTCATCAATCAAGATCACAGGGTTTGAACTTTCGGTGCGCTTTAGGCATTGCACAAGCTTTCCTGGCATGGCGCCAATGTAAGTGCGGCGATGTCCTTTGATCTCTGCTTCATCGCGCATTCCACCTACAGAAAAGCGGAAAAATTTGCGACCCAGAGAATCGGCAATAGAGCGTCCAATGCTAGTCTTACCAACGCCTGGAGGCCCCATAAGACAAAGAATTGTGCCGGTAAGTTTACCGCGCTTTTGCACGGTGGCAATAAATTCCAGAATACGATCTTTCACATCATCAAGGCCAAAATGCGTTGCATCTAAAACACTTTTCGCGTTCTTTAGATTCAAATTGTCTTGAGTCGTTTTTCCCCAAGGCAGATCTGCAAGCCAAGTGAGATAGGTGCGAATGATTGGGTACTCAGAGCTATGTGGCTCTAGGAGAGAAAGCTTATTCAATTCTTCGTTGGCAACCTTGCGTGCCTCTTCGCTTAAGGCGAGTTTATCGAACTTTTCGCGGAAACTTTCGATGTCAGCAGACTTTTCATCTTTCTCAATTCCAAGCTCTTTCTTGATGACTTTAAGCTGTTCACGCAAGAAGAATTCTTTTTGTTGAGTCGAGATTTTATCATCGATTTGCGATTTGATTTGTTGCTGTAATTTCTGCAAATCAATCTCTTCGCGCAGCAATTGTAAGACTTTCTTACCGCGTTCAATCAAGTCAAAACTTTCCAGAATTTCTTGAACGCGCGAGCCTTCTGCGGTGGTCATCGCAGTAATGAGATCCATGGTGAGGCCAGGATTTTCATAATCCAAATGGCTCACCAGCATCTTAAGCTGCTCTTGGAACAAAGGCGAAAGACCTAGCAGCTCTTTGACTTGCGAGATGATGGAAAGCGTGTAGGCCTTGATCTCTTCGGTGGGGCGCATAGCGAGATCGCGACGATAATTGACGGCCCATTTTTGCGTAGGTGGGGTTCCGAGCACTTGTGTGCATTCGATGCGATGCATTGCACGCGCGAGCACTTGTACGCTTTCTTCTGTCACCACCACGCGCATAATGCGCAGCGCTGTTCCCACTTTGTAGGTCTCTGGGTTGTGTGTTTCTGTTTCGCTGGATTTAGCGAGAGCCACGCCAAGCATCTTATCTGTGCTGTCAGCCACCTCTTGTAATACTTTGGCAAAAACATCCCCTTGAAAGGTTAGCGGGATGGTAATGCCTGGCATAATGGGGCGACCATTGATGGGAAGCACATACAGGAAAGGAGGGAAGCTCTCTTGCGAAGGAACGAGTGCAGAGCTTTGAGATGTGGGCTGTTTGGGTGTCTCTGGGATCCCGAGATCCTTTTCGGAAGGTGCAGATGTCTTTGGTGCTGGTTGCTCAGTCCAAGGAATAGGCGGTGGGAACGCTTGCCCTAGCGATGGCGTTGCCGGTGTTTTAAATGGCCTTCCGCGTTTTTTCCCGCTGGCAATTTTGATTTTTGGCGGTGCATTCGGGTCGCGAGGAGGTCGTCCGCGCCTCTTGCCCGAGGGTTCTTTGGGCTTTTTGGCGACAATGGGTGCATTCGGGTCACGAGGCGGTCGCCCGCGTTTTCTCTTCACAACAGGGGTGATTTCGCTGTCTTCGGGAGCCTCTTTTTGAGCACCACCTTTCTTGTCTATCACTACGCGCAGAACGCGTCGTGGCGGGTTAGTTTGTGTGGAATTGTCACTAGATGATGCGGGTGAATTATTGTCGAATAATTCATTTTCGTTCGGATTTTTGTCTGACATATGTGAGAGAAATTAGGAAAAACGCAAAATAGTCTGGTAAAATTCGAGATGCTCATTATATTTACAGGACATAAAATGTTCAAGCTCACCTTAGAATTACAAACCGCATTGCGCAAAGCTTCCCACGATGAGGATGCTAAGGGAATGCGTCGCTATATGCGGGAGCAGTTTGACTTTTATGGGGTAAAGACTCCAGTCCGTCGTGATATTACCCTCGCCCTATTTACCCAATACCCGCCCAAAGATGCGATTGAACTCGAGGCAATTGTTCGCGAGTTGTGGCAACAACCTTCTCGCGAAATTCAATACGCGGCCTGCGACTATTTGTACCAATATCGTACTTTACTCGCTGCACGCCATTTGACTTTCCTACGCCACCTTATCATTACACGCTCATGGTGGGATACTGTTGACGTGTTGGCGACTCGTAGTTTGGGTGATCTCTGTCTGCGTTACACACAAGTTTCTAGCGCGATGGACAAGTGGATTCGCGATCCTAATTTGTGGATTCGCCGCTCGGCCTTATTGTATCAATTGAAGTTCCGCGATCTTACGGATTGGGAACGCCTGCGTCACTATTGCGAAATTTCGGCGAAAGAAGAAGACTTCTTTATCCGCAAAGCAATCGGTTGGTCACTTCGTGAGTATGCGAAGATCAATCCTTCCGAAGTGAAGCGCTTTGTCAGCATGCATGATTTCTCGTCGCTGACTGTTCGTGAAGCGTTGAAAAACTGCTAACAAACCCATGAATTATTTTCTGCGCAATTTGTTAGGAGCCTTAGCTCTCCTTTCTTTTTCAGCTTGGTCGAGCGACTTGCAATGCGTTGTGGGGCCTCGAATTGAAAAGACTTGGAATCTGTATTGGGAAAATGGCGCAGAGTTCACTTGCTCACACCCCTCTTTACTCTGGAACCATCTCGGCTTGGGTGGAAGCGTTACGAGTACGCGCGTAGGTTCTGCTTTTGAATCCAATGCGGTTCAACAAGAGCAATATTTTCTAAGCGCAAGTTGGATTTTTCGGTTGCAAAAGCGAGTAGAGCCTTATGTAGCCTTGAATGCCGGCTGGTTTTGGCTTGATGTCGAAGATCCTATTTTCAATTTTCTTCCACATTCTGCACCGCTTTTTGCCCTAGGTGGTGGAACCGCTGTTCAGGTTTATGGTCCAGTGTGGTGCCGATTTGGCATTGCATATCATCTTATAACAGGGGATGGAAACTCAGGTATTGGCTCGTTGTATCCTCTGCTATTACACACAAGTGTCCTGTGGAAATTTGGAGCATGAAAATCTTGAACGTTCTACTCTTTGTTGGTGCAATTTTGTTGTTGAGCACATGTTCCAAGCCGCAGATTGAAGAGGGCGTGAGCCTAGAGAGCACTTCGATAAACGATCCTAGCCTTACTGATCCTGCAGATTATTTAATCTCTGTTCACGACTCTTCTCTGCATGATGGTACACTGCTCGATTCGCTCTTGAAGATGCCCACCGTGGTCGCCTTCCATGGTTTTAGTGCGAGCACTTTTGAATGGCTTGAGTTCCATAATTATTGCGACTCGGTGGGGAACGCGCGTGTGTCGCTGCCGCTTTTGGGAGGGCATGGGCGTGATTATGCTGACTTCAAGAAAGCAACTTGGCGGGATTGGCAAGCGGGTCCATTGGCTGAATACAAAGCGCTTGCAGATAACGGTTACACTAACCTTGACATTACATGTTCATCGACGGGTTGCCCTTTAGTTGTTGATGCGCTTGCGACGGGTTGGTTCAAAAAAAGAACAGCACCGCGCCGCATTATAATGATCGACCCAATAATTTTGTCGTCTGCGAAAGATCTTTCTTTGATTGATCTTGTGGGGCCAGTCATTGGCAATGTGCAAACCGATTGCACCGAAATCGAGAAGCAGCATTGGTACTGCAATCGCCCACAAGAGGCGTTGAATCAATTGATGACTTTGTTGGATCGCGTAGTATCCCAGTTGCAAGACGGAGTTACAGCACCTGCAGGTACACAAATTGTTGTTTACAAGTCAAAGCGCGATGGCTCTGCAGATCCTGAATCAGCACTTTTGTTGTACAAAGGATTGTACTTAGCAAACCATGCCAAGATCGATGTTCGCATTGTGGACTCTGACAAGCATGTATTTATACGTGGAGCAGGCCGTGCAAGCTGGTCTACCGCTGACAGCATTTTACAGTTCAAGACTTTCGCAGAAATGGACTCGATGTTCACACACTGATCGCATTTGCAAAGCGCTAAGAATGCGTTGTGTGATTTTTCCCAGACACTAACAAGTAAGTTGCATAGGCTGCAAAAGCTGCGACAGGGATCGATAAAATCCCAATGATCACCATGGTGCCCGTATCAAAACTAGATGTGGTCAATGCTGTTGCTTTTGCATCGAAAGGCAGAGCAAGTGCGAGACTGGTTAAGGAAACCATTATTTGCAGAAGTCGCTTCACCTTCTAAAGCTATGCTATTCATGCAGTTAGCGAGCGCAAAACCCTATTCCAACTCGGAGGGTGGCTCTGTTCTGTGAGGAAGATCACAGTGGCTTATTGATGAATGCGCCCCGATTTTTGCAGGGATTCCATGAGTGAAGCCGGCATCCAAGGCTGCACCTGCTTGAATCTCGGTTCGGCAAAATGCGCCTGCCAAAGATGAGTGCGTGTTGAATCGCCAAGGCTTGCGTAGATGCGCACCAGGTTCCCAACTGCAGACCACCAGCGCACAGAATTCGGGGAACGTTGTGTGTAATCGGCGGCACTCTGTTCATAGAGCTGGGCCGCTTCTGCGTTTCGACCTAAACGGAATAACATATCCGCTTTCATTTGCAGAAATATGGGGTGATGAGGACTACGTTGTAGCGCGTGTTCGGCTACGCTTAGGCCTGCAGAAAATTCTTTGCGATCAAAATGCATCCAGCCTAGGCTTGTGGCAAATAAAGGCCAAAACAGACTTTGGCTTTGTGCGGCAGAATCAAGAGTCAGCAGAAAATTTCCACGGTGATCTTGAGTAAAGGGAATCCATGCCGTTGCTTGATCCATATAAAAGCCGTATATGGATTGAAACGCGCGTGCATCGAGAGAGTTGAATGCCGCAAATCCTTTATTCGCTTTACGTGTGTTAAGGGCAGCCGTGACATTGGAGTGCAGCTCCGCTTGTACGAATCCCAATTGAAACAGCTGCAAGCTTTTCCAAAAAGGATTTTCAACATGTACAGTATCCAAGAAAACTTTTGACTGAAGCAGATCCATGGTGTCTCCCAAATCATCGAATCGACTTAAGCGAACCATTGTTTTAAAGAATGCTCCACGATCGTGGTCAAGTTTCCATAGGGTATCGGCTTCGCGCTCCGCTTGTGTGTAATGAGTGGCCAAGGTGTGTTCAAGAACATGCGCTGCGAGCGAGTCAACCTTGCTTGTTAACGCATGTGATGATGTCACGCAGGCCAGAAAAAGCAATGCAGAAATATGGATGTGCATTCTTAAAAGGTAGGAAGGTTGCAAATGATAATCTATAAGGGTAAAATGCGTAAAAAGAGGTTGTTTATGTTTCGGTCTTTAGCGTTGTTTGCAATTGGATTGACGGTTGTCGCTTTGAATTCATGTTCGGGTGCAAAAGCAAAAGCCCAAGAAGAGGCTTTGAATTGCGATGTATTGTTTGAATACCAAGCCGTCGAAAATGATTCCATTAGCCTTATGGTTGGCAATACCATTCGTCTGCATACAGACAAAGCTTCGCTCGGGAATTTTTATCCATTGATGATTAGTGTGCGCAGCCCGGAAAATCTGGACAAGCCAACTAGCACCGAATTCATTGGCGACGAAACCTCTTTACGCGTGTTTCTCTTAAAAAAATTCCCACTCTTCAAATCGATTGGTGTGGTGATTGGGGAAAGCGCTTTGAAGAAGCCAAAGTTCTCTGAAAAAGATGCTATTTCGCCGGTGAAGTCTTTGGTTGCGAAAATTCCAGATGCGCGGTTGCTCATGTTCCGTGAAAAAGGCGGAGACATTATCTCGTCGGAATCACTGCGATAGATTATTTGGGAAGGCTCGGTACTTCAACTATGGAAAAAAAAAGTCCAAGTTGCCGAATCGCCTCAATAAAGCGATTGTAATCCACGGGCTTGGTGATGTAGTTGTTACATCCCAAATTGTGGCACTGATTTACTTCTTGCGGATCATCCGTTGTGGTGATCATAATGACAGGCATACGGCGCAAATTCTCATCGGACTTAATTTGACGAAGAACTTCGATACCATCGACGCGTGGCATGCGTATATCCAACAACAACAAGTAAGAGCGCCCTTCTTCAAGACGATCATCGCTTTTGCCAAAAAGAAAATCCAGCACCTCTTGCCCATCGCGGAAGTGCTTAAACGAGTTGGAGATTCCAGCACGACGCAAGTTCTTCTGAATGAGCATAGCATGCCCTTCGTCGTCTTCCGTAATAAGAATGCAAACTTCGTTGTTCATAAATATCAATCTCGTTCTCGTATGATAGCTCAATCGATGTGGGAATTCAAGATATATCAAATAGTCCTATTCATCTGATAGAACAAGACAATTTCTGTCACTGATGAATTAGATTATGTGATTTGGCTCACAGTACTTTTCACCAACCGAAATGCTCAATTCCTATGTGTAGACTCAGGCCTTCGCCCCTATAATGCCGTGCGGGAGCTTTGGCGGAAGGGGTTGGAGTAACGGACGTGTCTGGTGGCACAGGAGGTATCACGATCGGTGTGATATCATCTTGATTGTGTGTTTCCAAATGGTAGAGATGAGGGACTAATTGTTGTGCTTTAAAATAAACGATCCATGGAGAAACAATGGATGTGCGTAAGCGAACACCGGCTGAAACCTGAGCGAGAATTCCATCGAGCTGCAAGGTTCCCCACAAAGGGGTATGCATTTCACCCACCAAACTTTTGACAGTGATATTTCCTTGCTCATGCATTGTTGCTTGCCAATGAGTTGCTTGCACGCTTCCCCATACACCAACATGTGAGCTCCACCAGGGTGCAGAAAGCTGCAAGTGATATGCACGCAAATTTCCAGCACCCGAAATGGCTAGCTCTTTCTTAAAAACAGAATATCCGAGCCAGTTAGTCATGTTGGCATCGAACAGTCGATTTGCCCAAAATGATTTTTCACTTGCATCGGAATTGGGTGGAAATAAATCAGCGTGGGCCCAGGTGTATCCTAATCCGAAAGAGGCTTGAGAGTTGTTTTGCTGGAATACTTTGGCGAGTAATTTTTGCCATGGTGTGATTGGTGTCGGAAGTGGAAGCGCTGTGCTTGTTGCGTCTTGAGATGTGCGGGGTGCAGCATCAAGCCAAATTGTATTGACATCCCACCCTGTATTGAGCAGCATGAATAACTTCTCGTCGCCTAAGTTGTACCGCAATCCTTGAAGCTGTAATGTCCCACTGAGGCTTGTTGCGCTTGCGGTAAAGTGCCAATCTCGCCAGTCACGAGCATAAGAGGCTTCTCCTTGAACCCAAAATGATGAGTCGCGCAATCCCCAATGGGCAACGCTCGGTGAGGGTGTCGTTTTGACAACTTCAAACGCAATGCTGACCGTATTTGATTGATGGTGCCATATCGCTTCGCTGCGAATTTTCATTGCACTGCTACTCCAGTCTCCTTCAACTTCTTTGGCAAGGCCTGCAAATAAATGGTCTTGCCAATTCCAACGCGCATTGAGTCGAGTCTCAAGATTGCTTTGCAAATTCCATGTCCAATCTGCGCGATTCCATTGGCTTGCAAGCCCTGCCCCATAATGGTTTGCATCGGACATGCAGATGGTTTCGGTAAGTGCCGAGTTGGTAAAGGGGGTTGACCAACCTGCAAATAATTCAGGAGTTCCAATGCGAAGATGTACTGCTCGATTCAGCGAATCAGGGATGGATGATGGCGCGATTGTTTGAGCAAAGGATCTTGCAGAGTTTATGCCCAACAAAAATATTCCCGCATCAGATTTTGTTGCAGTGATGAAGCTGCTTTGCAAACTCTGTATGGTGTCGTGATCGTTATGAATCCAAGTGGCATAGCCGAAATCAGATTGCAAAAAGAAAGCCGAGGCACCCGAAGGTGTCCCGGCTGAGGCTAATGTTGTCGCGATTAAATTGACCGCGAAAATTTGACAGAGTTTATTCAAAATAATAGTTCAGCACATCCAAGTCAGATGGGTTTTGTGGAAGCACATTCTTGGTGCAATATCCATAGGAATCTGTTTCCGAGCAAGCACTACGTGGCTTGATGTTCTTAAGGCTTCCAAGCGTAGTCCAAACGGTGTTATTCGTTAGTTTAGGGAACACTCCACCAAAGGTTGGATCTGGGAACACAATCTTATTGTTGAAGCCTGCGAGTCCTTGGAGGTTATAGACGTCGTGAATGTCTTTCGCTTGGTTTGTGCCGAAAGAAAGATTGCCACTTGCATCGGTGAATGCATATGGGCCACGTAAGGTTGCGCTGATATCGTATATGTAATGAGCTGTTGGAGTGTTTCCAACGTAGTCTGCGTAAACCTTACAGCCACTGAGTGAAATGGTATCGTACACGGTGCTACTCGCTTTATTCAAAATCGCGCTGCAATTCGAAATCTTGTAAACTACGGAGTCACCATTGGACATTTGAGCGTAATAAATGTAGCTAGACAGCGAATAGCCGTAAGTGGCGTCGTACTGGTATCCATAATAGTCGGAGTAGTTTAGTACGGTTGCTTGATTATTGTAAATCGACGCAGAGATCTGGTCGCCAAGTGCTTTTCCTAAACCATACTGAGAACTGTAGATGTAATGTGAGGTAGTCCAACTAGTATCTCCTGCAATTGTATCGTTCCATTGTGCATAAGGCAGAACCTTGTGGTATGGTAAAAGATCAAGATATCCATTAAACACTTGGAAGAACTTAGGGAAGTCAACGACGATGGTGTCGCTCTTGCGCAATCCACTGGTGAGTGTGCGGGTGTTGTATTCAATGCTCACTGGACCTTCGAGATATTTATTGAGGCGGCCTAGGTTGTCGCTAATTCCTTGTAGCTCATCGGGGCTAACGTCTGCTGTAGTGCCACGACCCACAGTGTATGGAGCATGCTTTTGCAAAGTGATGTTTGAGTCTGCGAGGCTGATGCTATAAGCAAGACTTGTCTGTACATCAACAATTGCAGACTTGATTAAGCTAGGAATAGCTGCATATGAACTTTGCCATGCGGACTTCACGGTTAGGAATGGGCTGTTTTTATCGGTAAAACTAATAAGCTGATCCAATGATGCTGATTGAGTGGGGCGTAGTTGATCGAAATCCGAATTTTGAATGGTGTTCAAGGTGTCGATCCAATCGTACTTTCCATTGAGTGCGACTTCAGATTGCACGGAAACAAAAGCAACGATGAGTGCCTTAATCATCTTTAATGCTGCGAGAGTTGGCCCCACTTGTCCTTTGTTAATGATGATCGTGTCTTCGAAGGCTGTGCCTTGATCTGTATGGAATTCAAACGCAAAATTGTTATATGCAAGAACGCTTGAAAGCAGCGCAATCGCTGTATCTGCGACAGGCAGCGCACTGTTTGCCAAGGCCTCTTGCGCTTGTGCAATCGTTTCCGTGTTGGATTTCGCTGTGGCCATGGAAACACGGAAAAGTTGAGATGGCACCTTCTCTGTTTTCATATTAAGAAAGGCTGTGTAGCTTAAGGTGTCGCCGTTTGCCGAAGTATTCAACCGATCGACACCATTGCTGATATCTTGGTTCGTTGTGAGATTTGCGAGCATCGCGATGGCCTTACCAAATTGCGCACCGCAATGATTTGGGTACTTCGCGAGGATTTGATTATAGGTTGCGAGAGCTGCTGTAGGCGCGGAGTTTTTGACGTCGCTCCAGCTGCCATCATTTGCGGCGGTTGACATTTGTGAAAGGCTAGCCTGTGCCAAGTCGTTAGCTACAGCAAGCTCAGCGTCAACAGTGGGGTCGTTCACATTGGAGCACTGAACAACACTGATGCTTGGTGTGATTGTTTTGTTTTCGGCTGCTGGCTTATTGCTATCTGAAAACATACCGCAACCCGTAAGGGCTACAATGCTTGCCGGGATAAGGCAGTGAAGAACGGATTTTTTCATAAGGAATCTCCTGTGTAGTTCTGTGGTAATTGTAGTTTTTTCGAAATTAGAATAATTGAGTTAAGTGATTATAATCACAGAGAATAGGTGCTTTTATGGCGAATTTGATTCTGGTCGAAAATTTTGTGCGCAAGATTATGGCTAATGAAAGCTCTGGTCATGATTGGTTTCATGTGCAGCGGGTTTGCAATAACGCCAAGATGCTTGCTAATCATGAGGTGCCGGTGGATCTCGAGGTGGTGCTGGGTGCGGCCTTTTTGCACGATATTCCTGATCGAAAATTAACCACTGATGTTGATGTCGCGTACGCTCAGACGGAACAAATCCTTATAGAAGCAGAATTTTCAGCCTCTCAGCGCGCGCATGTTCTTGAAATTATTCGAGGTGTGAGCTACTTAGGCGCAGGTGTAGAGACGCCAATGCACACGCTAGAAGGCAAGCTGGTTCAAGATGCAGATCGGCTGGATGCCCTTGGTGCTATTGGGATTGCGCGTTGCTTTGCGTACGGTGGAAAGAAAGGGCGCTTGTTATACGATCCAAACTCAGCACCCCAACTTCATTCTTCTGCTGACAACTACTTTCAAAGCGAAGGCACGAGCCTGAATCATTTCTACGAGAAGCTATTGTTGCTACAAGATCGAATGCAGACAGTGAGCGGAAAAAAAGCGGCAGCCAAACGCCACCGCTATCTAGAAGATTATTTAAATCAATTTCTCAGCGAGTGGAATGGGCAAGATCTTCCAGATTGATCTTTACAACCGATCCTTTGATCGCGCAAAGAAGGCGTAAACGGCTCTTGGGCAAAGGCAGGCCATAAGAGCTAAGCGTTCCCATTAAGGAAATGTTGGCGTGGCTTCCTACCACTCGCACATTCAAATCACCCTTTTTCTTTTGCAGTGTGAAGCTCAATTCTTTCTTCTTCGCGTCGTAGGTTGCTGTAGCGGTGTCGTTGCTTGGGATGTTCAGGGGTTCAATGCAGTTGCGGTCAAGAATCAAGGTGCCACGGCTATCGAGAGATGCCATAGGAATGCTAGGCGAATTGCGGCAAGGAAAAACTTCCCAAGACCCTGTCTTTCCGGATTTTCCTGCAAGAACAAGTAAGTCGCCATCGGTAGTAAGGGTTACTCGCCCAGACTTGCTTGCTTGGCCTGCTTCACTAAGGGCTCCTTTCACAAAAACAAGTCGGCGATCTTCGTGCTCTAAAAGCCGAAATGAGCCTGGCTGTTCTTTCTTTGATAGCTTGAGCGCAATGCGCTTGCCAATCTTGTCTACGTACAAATCGACGTAGGAGAATTTTTCAACATTCAGGGTAGAAGCGGTTGCAGAAACGAACCGCAAAAAGCCGCGGGCATCAATGGAAACAATCTGGTCAGTGGGTTTGGGCATGCAGAATCCTTGTTTTTTTCGCGGTCGAAATGTAGAAATCCTGCGACTAGAAAATCATAAAACCCGCCAAGCAAGCTTGACGGGTTTTATTTGGGGATTGGGGATTGGGTTTGTTCTCATAATCTATGCAATTTCTTTGGCATGCGTATGGGTTAATTCCCCGAAGTGTTCCCAAGATGTTCTTGTAACCTCGTGTATCTCAAACAAATAGTGGGTTTAGCGAAGAAAAGTATTCTCACATGGGCTATAAAAATTGAGTGCGTGTTCCCAAAATGAGTTCAAAAAATCCTAGTTTGTGTGCAAAGAGAACTCGCTATGAACATCTTTGGATATTACAACTACCGCAAATTTTTGCAAGATTTCTACGAATACCGTAAATCTGTGCATCGACATTTTTCTTATAGAGCTTTTGCACAAAAGGCTGGTTACACCTCTTCGGGCTTGTATTTGGATCTGGTGAAGGGTCGCAAGAATATCACAGATCAGCTTGTTCCCAAGTTCGCCAAAGCGCTAGGGCTTGCCGAAAAAGAGACCACATACTTCCATTTGATGGTGGATTTTACTCACGCCACCATGCCTGATTCCAAGCAAGAAATTTTTGAACGCATGGCGGATATGCTGCCGCGTTCCATGAAAACGCTGACTCGTATTCAGCGCGAGTATTTTAGCAAGTGGTACTATGTTGCTGTGCGCGAGTCGCTTGGGGTACTCAATATCACCGATAATTATCAAGATTTGGCTTTGTTTCTAGCTCCTCGCATCAGTGTTCCCCAGGCAAAACAGGCTATTCAGTTGTTGGCCGACCTTGAACTTATTGAAAAACAAGATGGCTTCTGGAGATCTCGCAACAATACGATCTCTTCGGGTGGTGAAGTCGATCCTCTCATGGTTCATCAGTTTCAACGAGAAATGATTGAGCTTGGGAAACAAGCTATTGGGCATTTCAGCCGAGAGCGTCGCAATATTAGTTGCACGACCATGAGCGTTTCTCCCATGGGACTTGAACGAATTATTCATAAGATTGATATCTTCCGTAGAGAGGTGATCGAGATCGTTCGCTCCGATGAGGGTGAAAGACTCGTATGCCAGTTAAATGTGCAGTTCTTTCCTTTAAGCAAGGAGAAAGAACAATGATCGCGACTTCTTTTGTTCGTCGTTTTGTCCTGGTTGGTCTTATCGGACTATCGGCTCTTTTGTCGTGCACAGCAAAGAAGGTTGCGGGTACAGCCACTGACGCAGAGAATACTGTTGCTGGTGCGGTTGTAGACTCCTTGGGCAAACCAATGGTGGGTATTCAGGTTAGTTTGGTGGCGGATCCTCTTGGCTGGTCGAATTCTATGCCTCTTGCGAAGAAGACGGTGACGAGCTTGGATTCCCTGCCTGCGAATCGTATGGTTGTTACCGATGCAAAAGGTCAGTTTGAATTTGATAAGGTGGATTCCACCCTCGAATTCAGTTTGAGCTTTGTGGGCAAAGATTCCGCAACAAAGAATCGCGTACAGCTTCTGAAGTCGATGACTTTAGCCACTGCGAATCGCTCATACGAAACGGTGCATCTGGTAAAATCGGCAACCTTGGTGGGTCATTTATCCTATGATCGCAGCAATAATCCGTTGTACCAGTTTTCAGATCAATTTCGGGTTGGTATTGAAGGATCTGGCAGAACTGTTCCGGTTGTTGCTGGTCAAGATTTTGTGCTCGATAATGTTGCCTCGGGCTCTCAAAATGTGGTTGTATACCCTGCGGATCAATACTTAGTTCAATCCTTGATGAATGCGGGCGTTCCTTTGGATAGTTTGGTTTTGCGGGCTCCCTTCTCATTTACAGAAGGAGACACTTTGAATGTCGGTAACATGACTTGGAAGATTCCGTTGAGTTTCACTTGGCTGTATAAGGATTCTGTTATAGTGCAGCGTCGCATGATGCATGGAGTTACCTTGACTGCTAAGGGCGCGCCAATTGCAAATGTTCAAATTCGCGTTATCCAAGATTCCATGGGATATACCTACTCCGTAAATGGATTAACCGACTCTTACCCTGTTAGCGATACCACAGTAGCCTATTCAGATTCACTTGGCCATTGGAGTCTTCCTGTCCCATCAACGGCTCACTTCAATCTTGAATTTTTAAGTCGGAATGCCGCAGACTCTCTATTGCTGTACGGTGTTTCGAGCGGACTGAAAACTGGCCTTGACACGAGCTTGGCGATTGTGGACACCTTGAAACCTCCTGCGGTGTTGCATGGCATGGTGATTTATACCGAAGAACCGGGTGCATGGATTCATATAGGCACGCATTTTAAGGTTGGTATCAAAGGCACGAGTCGCTTTATGGATGTTTCTGCCGGCCAAGTATTTGACTTGCGTGGATTACCTGCGGGCCAGCAAATGCTTTTGTTCTACCCAGGTGATTCCTTTTTGTGGCAGACTTTTGCAGATACTCTTGGTACACGAGAAGCCATGATTGGTGGGGTTCAATTTGTTGTGTTTACCTCGGGCGTTTCTCTGGGTCAGCAGAACGTGACTTATACGTTGCCCACAAAGCCTTGACCTCTACACGTGTTTTGTTAGATTTGCTTCTCGGGTTTTCCCGTGATGACCTATAGTGTAATGGTAGCACAACAGATTCTGAATCTGTTTGTCTAGGTTCAAATCCTGGTAGGTCAATTTTCAGATCCAAGACGCCATCCTTTTTGGGTGGTGTTTTTTTTGCGCTTTTTCACATATCTTTTGCGCATGAAATTGCTGAAACGAATCTTTGGCACTGCACTTTTACTGCTTTTTGCGCTAGTGGTCGGCGCTTTGATCTGGGCACGTTGCGCAGTCTTCAACCCTGCGCCCACCATGCCGGCAACTCTTGTCTCCAGTCCGCAAACACCTGTTCTTCATGCAGGCCAGACGCTAAAAATCATGTCATGGAATGTTCAGTTCATGGCTGGTAAAGGCCGCACATTCTTTTTCGACTTGCCTGGCAGCAAAGGGCCTGACGAGCGCCCCACTCGCGCAGAAATTGAGCACGCGCTACCCGAGGTTGCTCGTGTGATTCGTGAAGAAAATCCTGATGTGGTAATGTTTCAAGAGCTCGATGATGGAGCCGCGCGTACCGATAAAGACGATCAACTTGCGCGTTTGCTTGCGCTATTGCCTAAAGAATATTCAGAACAGGCAAGCACTTTTTATTGGAAGATGTCTTATGTGCCACACCCTAAGATTCATGGCGCAGTAGGGCTCAAGCTTGGCATTATCTCAAAGTATAAGATTGCATCAGCACAGCGCATTGCCCTTCCGCAAGCTCAGCACCCTCCCATAGTCGATTGGTTTCAGTTCAAGCGCTGTTTGCTCGAGACGCATTTCCCGATCGATAGCGGAGGAGAGCTCGTGATTATGAATACACATCTCGAAGCTATGATTCAGAATAGCGATTTAAAGCACCGCGAAGTGATGTTTCTCGATAGTCTTTTTACCGCGAAAGATTCCTTGCATGAACCTTGGATTCAAGGAGGTGATTTCAACTTGCTCGCACCAGGAATGTATGCGCGCACACCCAAAGAAGAGCAGGTATGGTTTAACCCGGCCTATGATCTTGGACCTTTGTATTCCAAGTATTTGTCTCTGCCAACTTTAGGAATGCTAATGGGGCCCGACTCGCTGTTAGCACGAACCCACTACCCGAATCGTCCTGATTCTAAAGGCCTCGACAAGACTATCGATTATTTTTTCAGAGCGCAGAGTGTGGTGCTTGACACCTTTTTTGTACGCCAATTCGACACGCAAAAAATATCGGATCACGCGCCAATTGTAATGAAGGTCAATATTCCGAACAAAAACAATTGCGGATGTTGAATGTCGTTAATTCGCGGCTATTTCGGAATAGCTGAATCAATGGTTGCACGCACACTGTCGCGGAACTCATCTAGAGTCCACTGCTGAATTTGTGCAGGCTCAATTACTGGATGAATCACAATGTGTGGACGCTTGAGATATAGGGATAATCCACGCTTTGGCATGGTGAGTCCTGTTCCAACTAGAGTCACGGGAATCACAGGGACAGGCGCTGATTGGATAATCTTAAAGATGCCACTTTTGAATTGCAACAATTGACCATCAGGAGAACGTGTGCCTTCAGGGAACACACAATAATTATAGTGTTCTTCGCTCACGCGTTTTTGCAACAAAGCTGGCAGCTCTGCATTTGCTTTACGGTTGCCACGGTCAATAGGAATGCAACCCATGAACTTGAGGCTATTTCCAAATCCTGGCGTAGTGAATAATTCCTTCTTTGCTAGGAACGCCAAGGGGCAAATCGTGCTGATAAGATTTCCGATGTCGATAAAACTTTGATGATTGGAAAGCACAATAAATGCGCGGCCTTTCGGAATATTTTCAAGACCCGTCACTTGGGGTGTCACACCGAAAATTCGGAAAGCGACCTTGAAATAAAAATTGCCTAGCCACGCGAGCTCACGTTTGCGGTTGCGAATCCACAAATACAACTGTGCAGGCGGGATAATAATCACATAGCTCACAGCAATGAGCGCCATGAAAGCAAAGCCTAGAAAGCGATTCCAGAGAGGGTGTTTCATTTCAAAATCCTATTCATAGCAGGGATATAAATAACGAAGTGTCAATTTATCAAAACAATAGGTAAAGCAGAATGTGCAAGCAATGATGTATTCATTGCAAGTCGCCGAGCTATCTTGACTGTTGCATTCGAGCAAGAAGGCGCACACTTTCTAAGGGCGCTTGGGTGTTTGCAGAAGAAACCAGCGAGGCGATCGCTCCAAAAACTTTCCCCGCATGAATCCAATTATTGTGTTTCACTCAATTTTGAACACACCTTAGTGAAAATCCGCTAGACTTCGTATAAGTGGTCGCACTCTGAATAAGCCCTGACATTTGGGCAAAAATAAAGCTGAAACCTCTACTATAGATGAAGCAAGGGATGATGAACGCGCAGAACTCAACCCATTTACTGATGACAAAGCCGTTATGCTAGATATTTGCTGCGATGAAGGGTTTGAAGTTGCTATTGTGCACGAAACAAGAGCCACCGCCGCACATAGAACGATAAAAAGCAGATTTCCCAAAAAAACTTTATTGTTCTCGCGTTCCTCATGCTTAAGTGATCTAGCTAATTCTTTAAGCATCGAATCGAAATTCCATCTGCTTGGCTCTCAGCTCCTCTATACATATTGCTTCCACAATAGTTCGTACTTTGACTGTAAGCGCTAGAGTTCACGGTTGATATTGACGTCCACCAGTAGGCGTCAGCTAATAAATAACGAAACCCACCTAGCACACTCCAATAATAGCCCTCAGGTAATCCATTGAAACCAAAAGCATTTGTTCTGGTAATTCCACTACAGGCTTGCCAGTGACTTGAATCTGCACTTAACTGGCTCCCAGCAACAGCTGCACCACCAACAGCTGCTTCTAGGGTATTCCACTCCGTAGTGTCTGGCAGGTGCCATCCAGATGGACAGGCCGTCATTGCAGTTGGGTAGTCGTAAAGACGACCATAGGTTGCGCAAAGGCTTACACTATCATTATAACACCACGAGTTGCCTGATGTCTTTGTTGGCATATAGTTCAGGTTTTGCGCCATCCACACTTGTGTACCGATGACTACAGTCTTGTAAACTTGTCCATCTCTACAGTCAATTAATTTGTTAGTTCCATAAGTATTAGTACAAGCTCCCGAAGACGAGAGAGCAACACTAGATAATGCAATAGAGGAAGAAATCGTCACAGACGACGATACTGCAATGGAGCTCGTTGCGGATGAAGAACTTATCATCACAGATGAGCCTTGTGATGATGAGCTCATAAAGCTCTGCACAGAAGAAGAGCCTGCGGTCGTGGACGAACCTTGGGATGACGAATTTCCTGAACTCGGATTATTCACAGATGACAAAGCTGACGTGCTTGATTGCGAGTTTTTTGAAGGATCCGATGTTGCAATCGTACAAGATACGAAAGCTGTCGCACATATAATAAGCGGGAAAAAATGCATCCCGATTTGGCTCAAGTATATGGTTTTTCTGATCACGAGTCCCTCTTGGCGTATTGTCTCTATGTGCTCATTATGGCCGCTAAAGGCGTCCATCTCACCAAGAAATATGCAAAATGAGCGTCTTAACGTAAAGTTTGCCACATTTCCCACACATCGCAAGATATTCCACAGCGATTGCTTACTTAGGCGAGTCAAGCACAAATCTTGGATTAAGGTGAAAAGACTCACTGCTTGCTTCTCATTTCTACATTTGCTCTTTTGCCCAATTTGACCCGAGGTCTGCGTGAATCCAGATGGCCCATTGATCATCCAAAGCAACATGGAAATTCTTGTTGAAGTCGACCATCCGCGCTACGAAGAAGCACGCGATGCGATTGCGCCTTTCACCGAGTTGATCAAGAGCCCAGAGCATTTGCATACATACCGCATTTCGCATCTAAGCCTTTGGAATGCTGCATCTACGGGCTTGTTCCCTGCTGATGTGCTTGCGCGCATGGATCAGTTTGGAAAGTATGCTGTGCCACCTGCGGTGACTGCTGAGATCGAAGAATACATGGGTCGCTTCGGGAAACTCAAGCTCTATAAAGACAATGACCGCTTGATTTTAGAAGCCGATGAACCTGCGTTGCTCGTTGAAATTCAGCGCAATAAAGCGATTCAGCCTTACCTGCTCGAAACCGTGAGCCTTACGCGAACCCTTGTGGATCCTCGCATGCGCGGCCATTTAAAGATGGCACTTACCAACGCTTCGTTCCCTGTGCAAGATCTTGCGGGCTACACCGAAGGCGATGTGATGGAAGTTCACATGCGGGAAACTCTTGCGGACACTGGCGAGCCATTTACCTTGCGCAAATATCAAGCGGAAGCCGCACAAGTTTTCTTCGCATCGGGTTCCGAAAAAGGTGGCTCGGGAGTGATCGTTTTGCCGTGTGGATCGGGCAAGACTGTAATTGGAATGGCTGCGATGGCATTAGTGGGTAAGCGGACTTTAGTGCTTACTCCCAACATCACTGCGGCGCGTCAATGGATTCGCGAAGTGGTGCAAAAAACAACCTTGCGCGAAGACCAAGTCAAAGAATATTCGGGCGAGTGTAAAGAGATTGGCGATGTCACTGTCGCGACGTATCAAATCCTCACGCAGCGAAAAGGCAAAGCAAGTGCGAATAGCGGCGAGATGAGTTACTTCAATATTTTCAGCCAGCACAAGTGGGGTCTCATTATTTATGATGAGGTTCATCTTTTGCCTGCACCGGTGTTTCGGATGTCTGCGGAAATGCAAGCCACTCGGCGCTTGGGGCTTACTGCCACCTTGGTTCGCGAGGATGGTAAAGAAACCGAAGTGTTCTCTTTGATTGGTCCTAAGAAGTATGATGTGCCCTGGCGCGTGCTTGAACAACAAGGCTGGATTGCCAAAGCATTCTGCAATGAAATCCGCGTGCCCATGGCTGCCGATCTTAAGATGCAATACGCTGTAGCAGAGATGCGTGATAAAATTCGCATTGCAAGTTGCAACGTAGAGAAGATGGCTGTGCTCAAACAGTTGCTCGCGTTTCATTGTGAAGATACAGATCGCGTGTTGGTGATTGGCCAGTACTTAGAACAGCTCGATCAGTTTGCAAATTTCTTCACCATGCCATTAATCACTGGTAAGACTCCCAACAAAGAGCGCGAGAAACTTTATGGGGAATTCCGTACCGGTGCTATTAAAGCACTCATGGTTTCGAAGGTTGGAAATTTTGCTATCGACTTACCCGATGCAAATGTGCTTGTGCAAATCAGCGGAACCTTTGGAAGCCGCCAAGAAGAAGCTCAGCGTTTAGGTCGTGTGCTTCGTCCCAAGAAAGATGGGCGTCCAGCGCACTTCTATACCTTGGTCACCAAAGATTCTCGTGAGCAAGAATTTGGAATGAACCGTCAGTTGTTCCTTGCCGAACAAGGGTATGCATACCATATTATTCACCATGTTTCTGGTGCAGACTTAGTTCTCGAAAATCCTCCGCAAGCATAGGTATCAAGCATCAGCGATTGCAAACACCTGTCGCCTTAAAAATGCTGATTCAGGCAGTTATATTGGGTGGCTTATTCAGTGGAGTATATGTCTCCGTAATCAAGCAGAGCTTGAACGGAGATATCAGGTGGGGGCATCCGAGCCATCCCTCCGAAGGGCATTCTTTCTTTGTTTTCGTCTGAGATCTCAACATTCAAGCACATATTTCATCACTTCAAAAAAAATCCCGCCTGAATTTCAGACGGGATTTTTTGTTTGGGAGTGTGGAACTTTTAAATCGAGTCATCTGTGTTTACGAGCGCATCGGTGACTGTAGAGTCTTGCAAGCTAATGGCGTTTTCAGCAGAAACCTTCTCGCTTGTGATCGAGCTGCTATCTAATGAGAAACCGGCTGGAGTCTTTTCCGCATAGCCCACGATGGTTGCGTTTTGGCTCAAGAAGATGGGTTGCTTTACCTTTACCAAGAACAGCAAATGCTTCATGCCAACGTCGTTGCCCGCAAGGATGTTGCTTGTGTTGATGGTCAAGTATGTTTCGAGATTTGCAGCCGAGAAGCTAGCTACCGTATGGGTTGGCGATGTGTAGGTCATTGCGGTAAGAGCATTTGCACCTGAGATGGTGTCTAGGCTTTCGTTCTTGTCGATGCTAAAGAACACGAGAGATGCTAGTGCTGAATTGTTCGCCATGGTGTCTTTGAGTATTTCTGCTGCGCGAGCTGCTACAGACTTATCGAGAGAATACTTGGTAAAAAAGTCTGCGCCTACATCTGCTTGATTTGCGAAGGCCACGCGTAGAACGGTTTCGTCCTTGATTGGGTTGGAAACAGCTTGGTATCCATAAACCTTGGGACCAGTAGTCCAGAAGCCATCGCCAGCAAATGTTGGATGTAATGAAACGCCTGACACCAAAATGCGGCCCGCTGGAGTGCGAACCGCGCGAACGCGAATCACATTAGGATCATCTGTAGAATTCAGCTGAGTCTTTGGCTTGGTAATCCACAATACCATGCGAGCACCGAGTAAGCCTTCGTTGAAATTATTGAAGCGCAGCAAGAATGCTGTTGAGTCCGTTGTTTCTGTGTGATAGTAGCATGATCCGCGATATTGCTCGCGACCATTACGCGCGTATTGCAGATGGAGCACCACTACGCTGTCTTTCTTCATAGTGAGCCAGAAAAACTTAAGACTTTCACCGAGCACCGTTGTGTCGCGTGAAGCAAGACGTACGTCGTAACCATTCCAAACGCCCGAGAATGAATCGGGTGGATTCATGGCTGTAAACTTCTCGATCAAAACGCGCACACTATCCTTAACAGCATCTGCGATGTGAATGTATACAGGCACAAGCTTGTAGGCCTCTAGGCCTTGCGAATCAAGGTTTGTGTCTGTTGCTGTTGTTTCTGCGGCTTTTGCCAAGCTTGTAGTACTTGCTACTTGAATGCTTGGATTTGAATTGGCCACGCTCGAAGGCAAATCAAACATCCCTGCAGTTACACCCTTGAGCGATGCTGTGCTAGAAGTTTGAGAGCCAGTCACATTGTTTTGACTGCATGCTCCAAGCAGAAGGGTCGCTGGGAGAATGAGGGCGATGATCTTGCGATTCATAGAGAACTCCTTGTGAGTGATTTGCTTATTTCTGTTCATAAGATATTCATATTTCTGTCTCAATAAATCATAAATCTCATTATAGGATAACAACAAAAGGCATTAAAATGCTGTAATATGCTTTAAATTACTAGATTACTTGGCTGAATAGGTGAGTAATGTTGTTCTGTGTATTTTAAATATTGGATAACATAGTGGGCTGTTTAACTACAGATTTCGTTATCTTAAAAAGAAATTATCGATTTATTATTGAATCTCTAAGAATTTTTGTCCGATATCGAAAATTCAATAATATCTAGTACAGATAAGGGAAATTCCTATATAAACTTTACAACGGCCAAAATATTTGCATTAATTATGTTATCTAATTACTAATAGCAAAGGACTTGTCCCAGAAATGAGAGTAAATTCAGCTTATGGACACCGACATTTATCAATACGATGACTTTCGCCAATACCTGCGTGACACCTTTGAAGTGCGTAAAAAAGCAGACCATACTTTTACGCATAGGCGCTTTGCAGAGCTTGCAGGAGTAAGGAACCCAGGCACACTATTGCATATTATTCAAGGCAAACGCGCGTTGAGTGAAAAGGTGCAAGAAGCCTGCATTAAGGTGTTTGGCCTTAAGAACACCCAGGCTGAATTCTTTCGCTTACTTGTCGATTATAAGCAAGGCAAAGCCGAAGACCAAGCGGAAATATTTCGTGAATTGCAAAACCGCCGTTCGCATTCTTCCTTTGTGCGCCTTAACTCCGCACAGGTTCGCTACTACGAAGATACCGCTTACCCTTTGGTTCTTTCGGCGGTGGAAGTCTTGAAATTTAGTGGCGATTACGAAGAACTCGCAGCGTTCTTTCGCCCACCCATTCCCATGGTTAAGGTCAAAAAATGCGTGCGCGATTTGTGTGAGTGGGGCTTACTGCGCCAAGGATCTAGCGGTGTATACCATGTTGTTTCGCGCTTTATTGAGCCTCCCGAAACACTCAAAGACCCAGTGCGCTTTATGAATAAAGAATGGATTTCACAAGCTGCTGAAGCCTTGCTGAAAATTCCCGCGAAAGAGCGCCACATAAGCACCGCTATTCTCGCGGTATCCGAAGCGACACGGCAAAAGATATTGGATAGAATTGAAACTGCACGTCGCGATATTTTTGCACTTGCTGCTGCCGACTCTACTGCTGAAACCGTGATGCAGTTTAGCGTTCAACTTTTTCCTAAGTCCAAGACTCAGAGGAAAGCATGAAAAAATTATTTGCATACTCCGCAACCCTTGTCGCTCTGGCGATTCTAGCCGCATGCTCCCCAAACAAGCAAGCGGGTGTACAAGATTTTCCCAACACGCTGCAAGCAAGTACTCAAGCTGCTTTGTTTGACCTACCTACGAGCGCACAGGCTGCAACCCCCACCGTTCAAGCGAATGTCGGTGCAGCAAGCTTGGCAAAGATTGTTGCAACTACCACAAATGCAGATTTAGGTAAAGCCTACGACGCATACCTTGTTGTGCCTGTGTACATTCATATTGCTAATGAAGCGAAGAAGAGTCTGCAAGCGCTCATAGCAAAACTTGCTTCCGAAAATTTGCCTGCACATTGGCAAGGACAAGTAGATAGTTTGTATGTAAAGACCCTTCAAGTCGATTCGACTTTAGATGGCAAAGCTGCAACCTATTTTAGTTTGGTTGGTACACGTAACGATACTATTCGCATTGAACTTGCTTTCTTTAGAACAGATTCCACCTCATTGCGTGGTCGCTTTTTCTTGAGTGATCCAAGTAACCACAACGCTCGCATTCGCATTGATTACAACTCCATTGGCACTAGCGGTGATCAAGATATGACCGTGCTGTTCAAGCGCGATTCAACAGGGCTTGATAAAGTCAGTGACCCCACTCTTATAAGGCTTCACGCTATTAAGCATACCACTGGCCGCATTGTGATTACCGGAGCTTCTTACCATCCAACCTTTGCGGATTCGTTCTGGGGCAATGGCCCGAAGGTGTATGGATTTCAAGTGGTGAGTAGTGATACAGCCAATCAAAGTGTGTTGCATGTGGCCTTTGCTAATGCAGATTCCGTGGGTGCAAACTTCTATACGGATCATGCTTTGAATTTAGGTGTGCTAAAAATGACTACTCTGAAGCTGCGTCAAAATATGCGTGATAGTGCTTCGTGGCTTAAGGCAATAAACTTCTGCCTCGATTCAAGTCTTTCCATAAAAGAAGCATTAACTGCGCCTCACTCGAAAAATCTGTACTTCTACACCACCACAAAGACTCCTGATGATTTTACCGAAGCCGATCTTGAGCGCTATTTGGATTTGAATAAGTCTGAGATATTGAGTGGCGCAGGTTCACTTACTTCTATGCGCGGCTTGTACTACCTCATCAAGATCAAGCAGCCTTTGTATTTGCAAGCGAACGCGACGTTAGTGGGTTGGGGAGACACCATTCCTGCAGGCTTTACGCTACCTGCAACTGCCATTACAGATGAAGGAATTGCAGACGAGATTCCCGCTTCGCTTGCGACGATGGATGCAATTCCAAACTGAGGGATAGAAAGTCAAAGGCCAAAATTTTGCGCGAACAATTCTTGCAAAGCATCCAAGACTTGTTCCGCATCTTCGCCTTCTGCAATGACGGTAACGACGGTAGAATGAGTAACCTCTAAGGCTAGAATCTCCATAACATTTCTTGCGTCTGCGCTATGCTCTGCAACCTCAAGGCGTACCTCGGAAACAAAGCTTGCAGAAATTTCCGCAATAGCAACCGAAGGCCGCACATGAATTCCGTGCGCGTGATCAACGGTGAGTTTGCGTTCCATATCAGTTCTAGTGTTGGGTTGGTGCGTTCGTTGCTGGTGTTGTGGCCGTGGTGCGCGCAGCGCTTGTGTAGTTGTTTTCATGCATGATTTGCACAAACTTAATGCCAAGTAAAATCACGATCAGCACCAAGTAGATACGCAGGCTGAATAACGCGATTTTGACGGTACGAGTAGACTTAATGCGTGCCATATTTAAGCCCTTGGACGGACGGTGAGTCCCTTCATGACGTCGTTATAGTGCACCACGCCTAGCATGTGTTCGCTTTCATCGACAACGGGCACCATGCGGAAATGATATTTGGCAAAAATCTCGGTCAGGTCTTCACGTTGATCCACCGTCATCACTGATACTACAGGCGAAGCAGAAATTTCGCTGAGCAAAGTGTGAGGAGCTGCCAGCACTAGTTCACGTAAATCCACCACACCCAAAAGCAAATTGTCTTTACCGGTGGTATACAAGTATGAAATGTCAGAAGCGCTAAAAGTATTGTTATGTAAAATCACCAACGCTTCACTTACCGAGGTCTCTGGAGATAATGCGACGTAAGTCTGCGTAAGCAAGGCGCCCACCGGGGCTTCGTGTTCTTCAAGCAAAGCATGCACGCGTTTGGACTTTTCTTGCGGCATAGTCGTAGACAGCTTTTCGACCAAGTCATGCGGAAGAGCGCTGAATAAATCTACCACTTGCGGAACAGACATTTCTTCAAGAATCGCACCTGCGCGTTCGTGGCGCAAGTCTTCAATCAATTGGCGTTGTGCGCGAGGTTCTGCGTCTGCAAGTACTTCGGCTGCTGTCTCTGCGGTAAGCGCTGCAAAGACTGCCTCTTGTTCTTTACCGGAAAGTTCTTCAAGCGCATCAGCCAAATCTTCTACAGGCAAATCTTTGATATTGCTATGCGTAACTGAAAGAGTAACAGTGTCGCTCTTAGAGCCAACATCTTCGGTAGAGAGTGGCTGCACATAGCGCCAAGAAATCAAATTGTCTTTTACCAAATGAAAGCGTGCTAAGCCCCAGCGGCGCAAAAATCCGTTGAAAGAAATATCGACATGCACAATCAACATTCGCCCGTTAGCAGTCAGCAAATGCACATCGTTCACCACTTCAACGCTACGGCCATCAAGGTCTAGGATGGTGCGACCCATCAAATGATCGCTCACCAAAATCCAACCGGGCTGATCGTCAAAGCGTGGATAGCGACTGCCATCAGGGCGTGCTTGAATGAACACCGCATCATCATCGATCTTGATCACATTTTCCCAAGGCACAAATTGATCGGGATACCCGCCGCCTGTGGACACAATAATGCCAACGGCTTCTGGGTAAGGTTCACCGAGTTTGCACACAAGTTCCACCAGCTTGCCAGCCTTATTCTGAAAGCTTCCGCTGACCACGCGACGCTTGTGCAGATCAGCATAGAAAATGAGTTGCGGCACAGGAACATGGCGTGTATCTGTTCCGAGATGATTTTGCTCTTTCATGGAACCTCCTACGATCAGTGGCTGAACAAGCTAGGGAACAGCACTGAAACACCAAACATCGTAGACATAATGATCACAAAAATTGCGATAGACCAGTTAGCGATATTCTGTGTGCGAGTGTTCGTGTACTCGCCCATTAAATCTTTATCGTTCAAGAGCAAGATCAAGAACACTAAGGCCGCAGGCAATAGCGTTACGGCAACCACTTGCACAAACATCGTAATCGCAATCAATGGCGCATTAGGAATTAAAACGATTGCACCTGCACTCAACAAGGTCATCAAATAAATCACGTAGAACCAAGGGGCTTCGCGCACAGTCTTGTTCAACGAATGTGCCCAGCCAAAAATTTCACCCACGGCCCAAGAAGAGGAAAGCGAAATACAAAGCGCACCTAAGAAACCCGCATCGAAAAGTCCAATGGCAAACAAGCGACGTGCCCAATCCCCATGACCATTAGGCATAAGTGGCGATAGGGCTTCTGCGGTTTGACGAGCGTCTTCCACATGAATGGGTGGGTTGTGATAAAAGAGTGCAGCACTTGTGGCGATGATAATGAACGCAGCAATCACACCTGTAAGCATGGAGCCTACAAAAGTATCGATTTTTCCGAAAGCAATGTCTTTGACTGTGGTGCCTTTATCGACAACGGCGCTCTGCTGAAAAAAGATTTGCCAAGGTGTAATGGTGGTTCCAATGTTCGCCATGACGATAAAGATGAGGCTCGTGGTGAATCCACCTGGAAACACCGGATGATAAAAGCCTTCAAGCACTTTGCCCCAACCTGGAGAGGTCGGTAACTCCATAGCCCATAAGGCTGCGGGGATGTATACAAGATTAAATAAGCAGAAGGCTAGCGTGATCTTTTCGAAGGTCCAATAACGTCCGCTCATCACAATCGCCATGAGGATTGCTGTGACTGCAAGGAAAGTGATCCAAGGTGGAATGCCAAACATGCTCATGGCGGCCATCATACCGATGTATTCGGTGACGAGGGTAAGCCAGTTGATTACCGCAAGATCAAAAACAGAGAACCAGCCCCAAAACTTTCCAAAGCCATCGAAGATTGCCTCGGCATGACCGCGCTTCGTTACTGCACCTAAGCGTACCGTCATCTCTTGAACAAAATACGCCATGGGAACAAGAATGAAAAAAATCCATAGAAGATTGAATCCGTAGAGCGAGCCCGTCACGGAATAGGTCGAAATGCCACCGGCATCGTTATCCGCAATCATGGTAATGAGCCCTGGCCCGAGGGCGGCAAGGATCAAAAGTAAGCGATTCTTAAATCGCCTGATGCGGTGGAAGGTCTTGCTGATCCAGTACATAAGTACCGCCTGGATTGAGCGTGAATAAGAATGGAGTTGAGCATGTCAAAGATAAAAAGCGACTTTCAAGATCACACCCCGACCCCGCGAAATAACCAAAAACACACACTTGCATTTCGAGAATATTTCTGGCCTCAAAAAGGTCTACATTTGGCACATGGACAATGCCCGCCTTACTGAGCTTGAGATTCGCAGCGAGTACCAAGACCAAACTATTGGCCAACTGAATGATGTAGTGATCCATCTCCGCAACGAAATAGATACCTTGCGTGCAGAACTCGACAAGCTTCGTAACAAGCTTGAAGATGGCAATCACAGCTACGGCCCCGCCAACGAGAAACCTCCGCACTATTAACGCCTCAACAGCGATTGCTATAAGTCGCAACAAAGAAGCGTAATGTCATCAGCAATGGGCGTCGAACCTACATGTGCTGCAAGGTCTTCCAACAAGTTATTAATTACTTCGTTAGCCGTTTCTCTACGGCTTATAGAGAGTAAGCTCGCTAAGCGGTCCAGTCCAAATTGTGTTGCCGTGCTATTTTCTGCTTCGATGATTCCATCTGTATAGAGAAGCAGTCGCTGATCGTTGAGAATACTCGTTTCCATGTCGGTGCACTTGATTTCATCGAACATTCCTAAAAATAAGCCACGACTTTTAAGTTCTGTTACTTGCCCTGAGGTTTGATCGAGAAGAAGGATCGGCGGATGCCCCGCATTTGTCCAACGTAATACATGTGTATCGCGCTCCCATATGGCATAGAACACGGTCACAAACATATCCGTATTTACATCGCGCATAAAAATTTCGTTAATACGGCGCAAGGTTTCCGAAGGGCTCTTGGATACTGGGGCTAGTTGTTTAAGCATTGTTTTGAACATCGACATCACGAGAGCTGCACTGACGCCATGACCCGAAACATCTGCAATCACAACATCTAAGCGGTTTTCGCTTACTTCAAAGCAATCGTAATAGTCGCCGCCAATCTCGATATGTGCTGCATAATGAGCCGCAACTCCACGAAGATTTTCGGGGAATTTCGCAGGCAAAAGTTTGCTCTGAATTTCTTTGGCGCGTTCAAGATCCTTGCGAATACGGCGGTTAGCGCCTTCTAGTGCATCGTTGGTTTGGGATAATAACCCGTTTTTGTCTTGCAAGATATCGTACATCTGAAAATTTTCGATCACGAGACCAGCTTGTAGCATGATTGAGGTGATCACGGAAACATCATCACCGGTAATCATTTGGCGGCCTGTCAAATCAAGCCAAAGCACCCCAATGCACTTGAATTGAGGGCACTTCACACAGGCTTTGCGTTTGTCATCTTCGGAGCGGGTGCTGGTAAAAAGCGCGGAACCTTCAGTAGCCCAACAGATGGTTCCTGGCTGTTCAAAGCATGGACAGGCGTTGCAACCGCATTTGCGAGTTTCCCAGCAGTTGCCTGTAATTCGCCCTACCATGGGAAAAACAGCGTATTGGGTGGATCCTAGGGTCGAAAAAGGGTCGTCTTCGGGCACTAAATCTACGATCACATGGCGGTTGCGAAAGATTGCGTCGGCGTATTCACCTGCGATAAACTCTAAGCCAAAGCGCACCTTTTCTAAGTCTTGCGATTCAAGGCCAACGCCTCCCATCGCTTTAAGTTGGAACAATTCGGGGTCAATGCTAAATAGGGCCGTTCGTTTAAACCCAAGCATTTCTTGGAAGCCTAAGCCCATCGTCTGCACTACTGCGGGTAAGCTGGTTGCCGATGCGACCACTCGGCCAATTTCACTTGAAATCGCAAAAGAAGCAAGTTGCCTACGAAGAATCTCTTCGAGGTTTAGGTTGGGAAACTCATTGTCCGTTTCGCCCATGAACGCATACCTTTGAGGCAGCAAAGCGGGATAGCAAAGCCGTCATGGATCATTCTCTGAATTTTCGAGCGAATTTTCTATGTTTGTCTTCCAATTTATCCAACAGCGGGTTTACCATGGCAGACAATCAAAACATTCCTAACCAATCGGCTGGCGCATCAATTCACGATGAGCTCGAAGCGCGTTTTCATTGGCTGCGTCAAGAGTTTCTTCCCAAGCATGGCGCAAAACTCATTGCAGTCGTTGTTGTCGTTGTCGCGGTAATCATTGGCATTGCTCAATTCCAGAGCAAATCCAAGGCAAGTGAACTTGCTCTCAATGAAGACCTTGGTAAGGCTTTTAACTACCTCTACGAAGGCAAGTCCGACTCAGCAACCTCTGCGCTCGAAGCCTTTCTGGCAAAGCCTGGTTCCTCGGATCAACAACAGGCAAAGGCAGCTCTTTTGCTCGGGAACCTCCAGTTCCAGCATGGCAACCTCGATGGTGCTGAACAATCCTTTGCCCGCGCAAAGGCGAAGGCCGGTGACATTATGCTGATCAAAAGCGGTGCAGAGCATGGTCTTGCAACTCTCGCCATCGAGAAGAAAGATTACTCTAAGGCTGCTGATTTGCTTGAATCATTCATCAAGACTTACGGTCAACGCACCGGCAATCTTAAGGATCGCTATGCAAAAACCGAAGCTGCCGATGAAATCACCACCGTTCCCGATGCGATGTGGAAGCTGACGCTCGTTTATAGCGAACTACAGAAGCCAGATCTCGCTAAGGCCACTGCCGACAAGCTTGTGAAGATCTATGGTGCCTCACGCCAAGCTGTGCAAGCTCGCAAGTTTCTCGCAACGATCTAAATCTTTTTGCTAAAAGAAAAGGCCCCGCCATTGGCGAGGTCTTTTTTT
>Ga0302287_10000256_pt1 | contig 31237 bp, 27 predicted proteins | sample III_Fen_E2_4_FD_200452 | JGI IMG/M metagenome (GOLD analysis project Ga0302287, IMG submission 200452) | Peat permafrost microbial communities from Stordalen Mire near Abisko, Sweden - III_Fen_E2_4 | ecosystem: Environmental > Terrestrial > Soil > Wetlands > Permafrost | place: Sweden: Abisko... | reverse complement strand
CGGTGGATTTCATCAATAAAAAGTACATCGTTCGGTTCCAGGCTCGTAAGCAGCCCGGCCAGATCACCCGGTTTATCCAGTACCGGACCCGATGTGATTTTAAACCCTACGTTCAGTTCGTTGGCAATGATGCTCGAAAGTGTTGTTTTACCCAATCCCGGAGGTCCGTGAAGCAATACATGGTCGAGCGATTCGGTACGCATACGGGCTGCCTGGACAAAGATTTTCAGATTCTCGACAATTTTATTTTGTCCGCTAAAATCCGAAAAAGTCAACGGACGCAATGCGTTCTCAAACTCTTTTTCACCGGTCCGGTTGTTTCGTATGTCAAAATTGGTTTCTTCCATCTGGCTTTTTTATATGACTTTTCCAAAGTTATAAACTTAGGAAAAGTTCCAACGATATTAATTCTTCTAGTTAGTCAAGCTCTTAAACACCTCTTCCATGCTCCGCTCAATTGGTTTTATCATCAATATCTTATTGTTAGTCAGTACGGCGAAATCATAAATATCACCCCGGACATCTGTCGTAGCAATGATGGTGAAATGAGTATCACTTATTCTGCTGACTGCGGAAATATTGTTTATTTTATCCAGTTCTTCTGGTGAAACCGCATTTGAAAATTCAACTTCGAAATGAAGGCTGTCTTCTGCAAAGTCTTTTATTTTTGATAAATCTGAGTAATCCGCAACAATAACCCCTTTGTTGATTACGATGACCCGGTTACAGATGGCTTTGATTTCCTGCATGATGTGCGTGCTGAGCAGTACGGTTTTGTCTTTTCCGATTTCACGGATCAAACTCCTGATCTCTTCCAATTGATTCGGATCAAGCCCGGTCGTAGGTTCATCGAGGATCAGTACCCTGGGGTTGGGTATCAATGCCTGGGCCAGTCCGACCCGCTGACGGTATCCTTTTGATAATTGTCCGATTTTTTTTTGAAACTCCGAACGTAACCCTACCTTGTCAATCAGTTCGTTCACCCGGTTCAGTTTTTCTTTTCCCAATCCGTAGATCTCGGCTATAAACAGGAGGTATTCTTTGACATACATATCCTGGTACAACGGATTTTGTTCCGGCAAATACCCGACAAAACTCTTGGTTAACATCGGATTTTCACTGACTTCAACATCACATATTTTGACCTGACCATTCTCGTATGACAATGCACCGGCAAGAATCCTCATGGTCGTGGTCTTTCCTGCACCATTTGGACCCAGAAAACCGACTACTTCACCTTCGCCGATTTCGAATGTAATGTTGTCGAGAACAGTTTGTTCCCCGTATTTCTTGGTTAAATTGGATATGCTGATTGACATGGACGTTTGATTTTTGACAAATATACAAATAAGCCGTGATTACCGAAAATTATTTGATGACTGATTAAGCTTTTCCCCGGAGGGGAAGTTGCAGAAAATAAATTAGTTGGATCTTTTGAATAGATTCATTCCCAAAGACATAACAATATACCAACCAATAATGAGTGCAAATGCATTTACCCGAAAAATCAAAAGCAATATTAAACACCCGATCAGAAATAAATATTGAATCTGATTGTCTTTCCAACTTATATTTTTGAATTTAAGTGAAAACATGGGTAATTCAGAAACCAACGAATAACTGAATACTCCGATTAAAATCAGAAATGCCCAGATGTTATTCAATAAGAAAGGTGAGAATGAATAGACTATTCCAGCCCAGAAAATGGCATTGGCCGGAACAGGCAATCCTAAAAATGAAGTAGTCTGCCGGTCATCAATATTGAATTTAGCCAACCGGAGCCCTGAAAATACAGGTATCAGAAATCCCAGGAAAGGGATCCACTGGTTGATTCCTGCTTCTGTCAGGAGTGAAAAAACGATGGCTCCCGGTGCCAGTCCAAAACTGATCATATCGGCCAGTGAATCGAGCTCTTTTCCCATAGGTGAATAGGCTTTCAACAACCTGGCTGCAAAACCATCCAGAAAATCGAATACCGAAGCCAGCAAAATAGCGATAAAAGCACCCTGGTAATTTCCTTTAAAGGCCAGATAGGCAGCTACACAACCTGAAAATAAATTGAGACAGGTAATAACATTTGGAATATGTTTCTTCATACTATACAAATTAAACGAATTAAAACGAATTACACGAATATGAATGAGAGTTGTTTTTGAAATAAGTCACTCATTTTTCAAATTTTCAAATCACTGAATTTTCAAATTATTCTTTATTTTTACTATCTATCCAGATGGTTACAGGACCGTTATTCACCAATGCCACTTTCATATCGGCTGCAAAAGTACCTGTCTGAATCTTTTTTCCTGTTTTTTTTCCGAGTTCCTCGCAAAAGTGTTCGTACAAGGGTATAGCTATTTCATGTTTCGCTGCTCTGATGTATGAGGGGCGATTCCCTTTCCGGGTCATGGCATGTAAAGTGAACTGGCTTACTACCAGTATTTCACCTTCAATATCCACTACGGATCGATTCATAACCCCTTTCTCATCATCAAAAATACGCAATCCTGCCACTTTCATCGCCAGCCATTCCGAATCAACAATTGTATCGTCCTCTTCAATTCCAACCAGCACCAATAAACCGACCCCTATTCTGGATGTAATCCGGTTCTCAATTTCTACTGTCGCCTCATTAACCCGTTGAATTAAAATACGCATAACTTCTTTAGTGGATCTGTTTTTCAGCCTGCAAAATTACAAAAAAATGTTGAGAGTCAGAATGGTTGATTTATTAAGTTGAAAGATTGTTTTTTAGCTCCGAAAATATAAGGATTTATATTCTTTTCGATTTAACATTAAGTCGTGTACACTATTTTCATTCGGAATCTTGTTGATGCAGTCACAGACTTCAAGTGTGTTTGCAATCAGTTTCCAAATGATAAGTGAACCGAATGTTCACAACTCCTTTATTCCTGCATATTTGCTTCTCCTTTCGTTCGCATCCCGTTTCGATATAATCAATATATAATTAATAAATAAGCAATAAGTAAGCAATTTAAAATTAATCTTTATTAATGATTGGTTATATAATGCTAACTAATTGATTTCAATTTAATTGTTTTTCATTTTACTTAAAACCGGATGCGACCGATAAGCAGAGATTAACCGGAGGAAGGAGGAGGGCGACTGGATACGGATTGGTTTTTACCTTTCTGGAAAGTGCCTATTGTCAGACAACAAAAACATAACAGCAGAATGAAGTCCGGCAAGTAAACGATTTGGTAGATATCTTTTCGCATCTCAATTTTGATTTCGAATTTCTTAGTTCTTTTACTTCGATAAGATAAATGCTCTTGATTGTACATACTAAAACATACTACCGAAGATTCAGCAGTATCTGACTTTTAAATGAATAATCCTTTACAATTTTTTTTTGAGAACAAATCAAAATCTCCCCATAAAAAAACAATTTTTACTTCCTGATTCGTAAAAAAAACACCAAATTTGTACAGGCAAATAGCATTCTCTTTTTTTAGTATCAAAAACCGGCTTTCACTACTTTTTCAATATCCGGGGTTGAAGTTAAATACGAATGCGTCATATTAAATCGTTGTAACAAAAACAGATAAAAATGTCAACAAAAAAATTTATAACAATCTTCATTAGTTCGATTTTATTGACCTCTGTATCGGCAACAACTCTAAAGCCTTATTCGCTGTGGATGGCCGATTCGGAAATAAAACGGTATCCCGAAAGTTGGATGGTTGATTTTAACAAGAAACTTAAATGGGATTATTGTAACGGGTATGAACTTCAGGCAATTTATCAGGTATGGAAACTGACAGGAGATCAGAAGTATTACGATTATGTAAAAAGTTATGCCGATACTATTATCAATTCCGAAGGACGAATAACCGGTTATAAAGTAGAGGATTATAGTCTTGACAAATTGAATTCCGGTAAGTTTTTGTATGATTTATATTTAAAAACCAACGATCAAAAGTATAAAAAAGCGATTGATATCCTCCGGAATCAGATTAAAAACCAACCACGTACTAGTGATGGGGGCTTCTGGCACAAAAAAATATATCCCGACCAAATGTGGTTGGATGGACTGTATATGGCATCGCCATTTCTGGCAGAATATGCTTTTCGTTTTGGGGATAAAGAATTATACGATGAAGTTGCCCATCAGATTCTGACGGTTGCAAAACATACTTATGATCCGAAAACCGGACTTTATTATCATGGTTGGGACGAAAGCCGCAAACAACGCTGGTCGAATCCGCAGACAGGTACTTCGCCCAACTTTTGGTCACGTAGTATGGGATGGTACATGATGGCAATAGTCGATGTCCTCGATTATTTACCGGAAAATCATCCGCAAAGACGAGAAATTATCAGATTGCTTTTAAAATTAAGTCAATCGCTTGAAAAGTACCGTGATCCCGAATCCGGAATGTGGTATCAGGTGACCGATAAACCGGGGAAACCGGGAAACTATGTTGAATCATCGGGTTCGGCTATGTTTATCTACAGTTGGGTAAAAGCCGCCCAAAAAGGATATTTACCCAAATCATTCGGAGTAAAAGGAGCAAAAGCTTATGAACAGTTTGTGAAAAAGTTTATTATTAAGAATCCGGATGGCACTATTTCAGTAACCGATGCCTGTTCGGTAGCAGGTCTGGGAGGAGAACCCCGGTATCGGGATGGCAGTTATCAGTATTATGTTTCAGAACCAAAGAGAACCAATGATGCTAAAGCAGTTTCACCCTTTATCATGGTCAGTGTATTATTAAAAAAATAGTTGATTCAACGAACCATGAAAGTTTCATTTCTTACTAATCGAATGAAACGGGCAGTAATCTTCTTATTTGTTTTGATAAGTTCAGCTGCCCATTCACAGCCACAAAATTATATTGTTGTGGACAGGAATGGCACAGGCAATTTCAGAAATATTCAACAGGCCATTGATTCTGTCAGGGCATTTAATCCGGCTGGAATGGTTACCATTTATATTAAAAAAGGAATCTACAAAGAAAAACTTGAAATCCCTTCCCATATTTGCAATGTCCTGTTGATAGGAGAGGATCGGGATCAGACCATTATTAACTACGACGATCATGCTAAAATAAACAACATGGGGACATTCAAAACCTATACTTTGAAAATCAGCGGCACGGATATCAGGCTCGAAAATCTGACGGTCGAAAATACGGCAGCACCATTGGGACAGGCAGTGGCACTTCATGTGGAGGGTGACAGGGCAGTCTTCGTAAACTGCCGGTTTCTAGGGAATCAGGACACCGTGTATACCGGAAAACAAAATGCCCGTCAGTATTTCGAGAATTGTATTATCGAAGGAACCACCGACTTTATATTTGGTCCATCAACGGTTTGGTTCGAGAAATGCACCATCCTGTGCAAACGGAATTCGTATATCACCGCTGCAAGTACCCCTGAAAATATTCAATATGGATATATTTTCAACAAGTGTAACGTAATGTTGTCAGATAGCATCCATGCCGTGTATTTAGGCAGGCCATGGCGGGCATATGCCATGACTGTGTTTATGAATTGTCAACTTCCCAAAGGAATCAGGGCAATTGGATGGGACAACTGGAAAAATGCTGCGAACGAAAAAACTGCCCGGTACATGGAATACAACAACACCGGTGAAGGTGCGGATACTTCGGGCCGGATCTGGTCAAAAGTGCTCAATGCCACGCAAGCGGACGAATACACCCTTGAGAATGTATTGGGCGGTTACGACCACTGGAATCCTGCAAAATAATTCACGATCTGTCAGTAGACAGACCCTATTTATAAATTATATTTTATTATGAAAATCAAATATATTATCGTTTTCTTACTTTCATTCAGTTTTAGTCAGGCAAAAGTCCGGATATTTACCATTGGCGATTCCACCATGGCGGATTATGATACAATAAAATACAGCGGAGAAAAAGAGCAACGAGGTTGGTGCCAGTTATTCCCGGCTTTGCTATCGGATAGTGTGACTTTAAAGAATGCGGCTAAGAATGGTCGAAGTTCGAAGTCGTTTTACAAAGAAATATGGGTGAAACTTCGTGATCAACTGCAACCGGGAGATTATGTTTTTATCCAGTTCGGACATAATGATGAAAAACAAAACGGGGCGGACACCGATGAAAATGATTCGACAGCCCGTGGTACCAATCCCTGGAGCCAGTATCAGAAATACCTGAAACTATATGTCACCGAATCACGGGACAGAGGAGCCATCCCAATATTATTCACTCCGGTTGTGAGAAGGTATTTTACCGATGATAAGCTAACCCAAAAAGCGCAACACAATTTAAAGGATAATGCTTCGGATACAACACTGAACTATGTAGCCTCCATGAAGAGTGTCGCCAGGCAACTTTCCGTTCCGTTGATTGATATGACTGCATCTACCAAAGAGCTGGTGGAAGCCTATGGACCGGATAAATCAAAAAAAGAATTGTATATCAATACTGATAATACGCATTTAAAAAAAGAAGGTGCCATACAGTTTTCATTGTTGGCAGCCAAAGAACTGATTGGTAAAAACATATTAAGAAAATACATCCTCGTGAAGTAAAATAGCTGTTTCTGACAGTAAGTATCCTATGAAAAACACATCCTCGCTTTTCACGGCTATCCTATTGGTTTGTACTGTTGCATTAATGGCTCAGGGTATTTCAACAGTATGGGTCCCCGATCTGGGAAACGGAAATTATAAGAATCCGGTGTTGTATGCCGATTATTCCGATCCTGATGTCTGTCGGGTAGGGAAGGATTATTATCTGGTGGCTTCTTCGTTTGCCAACATTCCCGGACTCCCGGTCCTTCATTCGAATGACCTGGTAAACTGGACTATTATAGGACATGCGCTCCAAAAAATGATTCCTGAAGAACGGTTCAATACCCAGCAACATGGCAATGGTGTGTGGGCACCCGCCATCCGGTATCACAACCACGAATTCTACATTTATTTTGGTGATCCTGATGCCGGGATTTATATGACCAAAACAACCGATCCTTCAGGAATATGGTCCGCCCTTACCCTTGTAAAACAGGGGAAAGGACTTATTGATGCGTGTCCGTTTTGGGATAAAGATGGGAAAGCCTATATAGTACATGGATATGCAGGGAGTCGTGCCGGTATGAAAAGTGTGCTTGGAATCTTTGAAATGTCGCTTGACGGAACGAAAGCACTTACAGAAAGTCGATTGATCTTTGATGGACATCCCGGTAACCCGACGGTGGAGGGTCCGAAATTCTATGAACGCAACGGTTATTACTATATCTTTTGTCCGGCGGGTGGCGTGAAATCGGGGTGGCAATTAGCCTTGCGTTCAAAAAATATATATGGACCCTACGAAGAAAAACGAATCATGGCTCAGGGAAAATCGGATATTAACGGACCTCATCAGGGTGCGTGGGTAAGCACGCCTGATGGTAAGCAGGACTGGTTTTTACATTTTCAGGATCTGTATGCCTATGGCCGTGTGTTATTATTACAACCAATGAATTGGGTGAACGACTGGCCGGTGATTGGAATAGATAAAGACGGTACCGGCTGTGGTACACCGGTATCTACATACAGAAAACCTGATGTTGGTAAAACCTTTGAAATTGCTACACCTGCCGTCGATGATGAATTCGACGGACAAACACCCGGACTCCAATGGCAATGGCAGGGCAATAGTTCCCCACTGTGGTACTATTGTGCCGGTGAGAAGGGTTATCTTAGGTTGTTTGCCTGGCAATTGCAAGGTGAGGCAAATAATCTTTGGGATGCACCTCATTTGTTACTTCAAAAATTCCCGGCACCAGAGTTCTGTGCCACAACAAAACTAACCTTTACACCTCTGGTAGAAGGTGAACGAACCGGATTGGTGATTATGGGGCTGGATTATGCATCACTCACCATAGAGAATGGCGAAAAAGGGATGTCCCTGAATCAGATTACTTGCCTGAATGCCCATAAGGGGACTTTCGAAACGATCCTTACTTCCATACCGTTAAAAGAATCCACTGTTTTTCTGCGGGTAGAAGTCCGGCAATCAAAATCAATAAACAAAGAAGGTATCAATCAGCCTATAGCAACCTGCAGATTTAGCTACAGTATCGACGGCAACTCTTTTTCACCCTTTGGTGAAGCTTTTGTTGCTCGTGAGGGATTGTGGATAGGTGCAAAAGTGGGTCTATACTGTTCCCGTCCGAAAGCAAGCAATGATTCGGGTTATGCCGATGTGGACTGGTTTAGGGTGGAGAGGCAAAGCAAGAGGTAAGAATATAGAACACAGAAAATAGAGGGACGTCCCGGATATTTTAGAGGATTTTTAGTCCGATAAAACATAAAGAGACATCAATCAATATCTCTTTATGTTTTATTTGGATGTAATTTCAAATCAGATCACCTGATAATTTTTGTTTTGAGTTAAAAAATAACCTGCTGAACCCACCAGTGGAAAACAGAATAGGCCGCCAAGAATATAGAAAATAGGAACGTGTTTAATAATTAGCATAATTTGCTCAATTAGTCCAGTTGTGACACCAAGGTAGATGGACAGTGCCATACCAAAGGCAGCAAAAATCCATACGATCCAACTGTGGTCGGTTTGTTCGGGGAGGCTTTGAAATACCCGTCGGGTAAAACCGTTATCGGCGATTTCCTGTTTGTGTTCACTGAAAAAATCTTTCAGTAACTTATCTGTTTCATTTGTTTCCATATCCTGCTTTTGTTAAGTAAACAGTTAATTTTTCTTTCCCTTTCAGAATGTAGGTTTTAGCAGTACCGAGAGGGCAATTCATTATTCTGGATATTTCCTTGTGCGTCTTATCTTCCATATAAAACAATAATACGGCAGTTTGTTCTTCTTTACGCAGCATTTTTAACGCTTTATAAATATCCATCTTCTCCGCCGAGAATTCATTCAATGTGTGATGTTGGCTGTCAATGACCACTTCGTCAATATCTTCGTAATGTTTTTGAGCCCTTACCGAGTCGTAATACACATTATAAGCAATCCTGTACAGCCAGGTCGAGAATCCGGATAATCCTTTGAAGGCTGTTATATTCAGATAAGCCTTGATAAAGGTCTCCTGCGCCAGATCATCGCTTAACGGACCATCGCCTACGGTGAGGTTCAGAAAGAACCTCCGAATAGGCGACTGGTATTTACAGACTAGTTTATCGAATGCGTTTTTGTCGCCCAGTAATGCAACCTGTGTGACCCAGCGGATATCATCCGTGTTGCTCATCGTTGTTTCCTGTTGTTTCCGTTTTTGGTTTATCTAGAAAATGAACCAGCAAATAACCTATACCAACAAAGGTAGGAACTATTCCAACAATCAGAGCATTACTCTTCTGCATTACCAAGAACGAAATCAACAATCCCAGACCTACAACAAGCCATAAAATCCCTCTTTTTAAATTCGAAGTCGGATTATTCTTCATAGGTTCATCAAAGAAATGTTCGGGAACCGTTTGACCCATTTCCAATGATTTGGAATATAATTCGTACCTTCGTTTGGATTCTTCTTTCTGAGCCTTCACCTTCATATAAATAATGGTAGCCACAAAAAGGAAAGGCAATAAACAAATCAGAACGAGTTCAAAGCCATTAAACGGATTTTCATTGCGGCCTTCTTTTACAATTTGTTGTTTTTGGACTTCCTGTTCTCCTTTTTTAAGTTCAAGAATTTGATTTGGCGACAATTTAGAGAACATGGCCGAATCTTTCTTTTGTTCCTGAATCTCTTTACTGGTGCTGATGATAGCCTGTTTTAGACTATCCATATTAACGCCTTTTTCTGCTGCATGTGCTCCGACAAATAGAGTCAAAGCCAATAAAAATAATCCGATCCGTTTCATAATTGTAAATTTTAAAGTGTAAAAATAATGGTTGTTTTCTAATTAGACGAAACAACCAGTCAATTTGGATTTAAAATGATAAATAAAAATTGATATTTAACAAAAAAATAATTCAGAATTATAAAATCAAATAATATTCATATTTTTGTCCGTTTAAATAACATTAATCCGAATCATAAATGAAAATAAAATTGAACGGTAAAAAAACAGGTATTCATATAGTGGGATGTCTTGGGTTTATGTTATTACCATTAATTGCCTCTCCCCGTTCATCGGTTTTTGATACGCTGAACATTGGGCCACCCGAAATCCACGGTTTGATTAACTCAGCATTGTTGATTGCGTTTTTTTATCTTAATTTTTACTGTTTTATTCCGAAGTTTTATCAACGAAAGCAATATCTTCAATGGGTATTGATTATCCTTTGCTCCTTTGCGGTTATTCTTTTTTTGCCTCGTGTGCTTTTTCCTGATTCTAATATTAATCACTATTTTCGGGAGTTTCATGGAATGCAATCACTTCCGCGGCAACCATTTCATGATCATTCTGTTTTCCGGAGTTTTAGAATTGAAGAATCACTGACAAAATTTCTGGTCGTATTGGTTCTTTCCCTGTTACTTCGCACTAGTGAACTATGGAAAAAGAGCCAGGAAGAAAAGCAGAAAGCTGAGTTATCCTACCTGAAATCACAAGTCAATCCACATTTTCTTTTCAATACATTAAATGGAATATACTCGTTGGCTTTGGACGAATCGAAAAAAACGCCCGATGCCATTGTCAGGCTTTCTGAACTTATGAGGTATGTAATTACGGATATATCCAAAGATTATGTTCCACTTCAACAAGAAATTGAGCATTTGATGAATTATGTTGAATTACAAAAACTCAGATTAGAAGAAACTGTCAAAATTAATTTTGATGTTACTGATCAGACTGAAGGGCTGCTTATTGCTCCGTTGCTTCTTATTCCCTTCGTTGAAAATGCATTCAAATATGGCATTAATTCAAAATCTATATCGCAAATCGATATTAAGTTGTTTGTAGAGAAAGATAGAATGGAATTTCAGGTAAAGAATAAAATTGAACCATTTCCAGGCTTGTCAGCTCAAACGGGTACAGGATTAGAAAATGTAAAAAAGAGGTTAGAACTTACTTATCCCGGAAATTTTGAACTTGCAATACACGATAATCATCAGGATTTTAATGTGATATTAATTTTAAAGTTAAGACAATGATAGCAATAGCCATTGATGATGAACCTCCAGCATTAAAAATCATAAGCAAATTCTGTTCGAATTTTGAGCTTGTGGAATTAAAAATGACCTTTACGAACCCGTTGGAAGCTCTTCATTATCTAAAGAAGTTTCCGGTAGATTTATTGTTTATTGACATACAAATGCCCGGATATAACGGTGTGGAGTTTTTTAAAAGTCTGGAGAATAAACCAATGGTAATATTTACTACCGCTTTCTCAGAATATGCCCTTGATGGATTTAATGTTAATGCAGTTGATTATTTGCTGAAACCTTATACACCTGAACGTTTCGCATTGGCAATTCAAAAAGCAACAGAATTGTTTAAGAATAATCGTATCTCTGAACCCGTTCGCTCACTGGCTGTCCGCAGCAATTATAGCCTTACAAAAATAATCCTCGAAGATATTTGTTTGATCGAAAGTTTAGACGATTATCTGACGATTTACCTTCTTTCCGGTAAAAAAATCATTGTAAAAATGACACTTAAATACATGTTGGATCAATTGCCTGCAAATGAATTCGTTCGTGTCCACCGATCTTATATTTTGCCATGGAAATTAATTGAACAAGTCCGTAATAAAATGATATTGATTGGTGATAAAAGAATTCCAATCGGTAGTAGTTATGAAAAAGATTTTTTTAGTCGATACTCCATGTAGTAAATGCCGGTCAATACCGATAGAATCACACTTTCCACCGATATTCTAAGTTCTTAATCCTCACTTCTGTTAATTTTGCACTGTCTATTCTTTGATACATGCAATGACTCTCCTATTGTAAAAAGCGAAATATTGATTTTCTTAAAAAATACATTTTTATATTATTCCACTGATATACGATATATGAAAGTGTTAAAATTACTTGCTGTATTTATATGCCTTCTTTTATCAGTAAACTTTCCCATATATGCAGCTGATAACTATGTAAATCTTGGTTTCCAATCAGGAAAATTTACCGGATGGATTGGCTATACCTGGTTATATTACGGAACCGATAATGGAGCCGTGGGTACCAAAACATCGAAAGTACTTGTTTCATTACCAACTGCCCGGCGCCAGGTGATGATAAGCGATACCACGGCTTATGATGCCAACACCGGGGGAGCATTAAAAAAAGTCCCTACAGGATATTTATATTCAGCACGGCTTGGCGATGAAATCATCTCCAGCGATGGGAAACCAAGGGGATGGGAACAAAGTCTGCAATATAAGTTAAAAGTTGATTCTACTAATTCACTTTTAATTCTGAAGTTTGCATGTGTCCTGGAATATGCTGCTGATCATACTGCTTTGATGGAGCCTCGTTTTAAACTGACCCTTCTAGATCAATCGGGAAATTCTATCAATACCTGTACAAATTATGATGTGTATTCTACCAGTGGGACCGTAAAAGGTTTTAAAACCTATACTCCTTCTGGCACAAATTCCAGTCCTGTAAAATGGCGTGACTGGACAACCGTAGGGGCAGACCTTTCTTCGTATAAAGGGCAAAATATCACCATCGAATTCATGTCGGCCGATTGTACAGGTCAATATCATTTTGGGTATGCTTACTTTGTGGCTGATTGCCAGTCGATGTCAATTGCGACTAAATATTGTGCCGGAAATGATACCGCTACACTTAAAGGTCCGGAAGGTTTTGAATCTTATCAATGGAAAAATGCGGGAAATGCGCTCGTAAGTACCAACCGAATATTATATGTATTAAAACCGGCTGATGGAGAAACTTATAAATGTGTTTTGACCTCGACGACCGGTTGCACTGATAGTCTGACGACTACTATCTGGAAATATGACCCAAAAGCAGATTTTTCAGTCACTCCTGTAAAATGTAATGACAGTATTTATCAGGTGGCGTTTAACAATTTGTCGACAACAAACCGGGGAAAATTATCTTATTTGTGGGACTTCAGTGATAGTACAGATACCCTGATCAATCCTGTTCATGCCTTTACAACATCAGGGTGGCATCCTGTACATCTGACTGTCTCAAATTCAGGAACTGAATGTACAGTCTCCAAAATTGATTCTGTGGAAACATTTTATCCTCCTTTGGTGGGTATCAGGGGTGATAGCACGTATTGCCCGGGGTATAACACTACGTTGACAGGGTATGGCGCCGATCATTATGACTGGACGTATAATGGGAAAACATATCCATCTCAGGATTCAATTGTCATTGGCGAACCGGGTGGAATCGTTTCAATGACCGGATACCCAAGTGATAATGTCTGCTACACCACTAAATATAAAACCGTGAATGAAGAACCTTTTTGGGCTTTTACCACGACATCAGATACCTTATTTTGTGCAGGTGACAGTATAATGCTAAAAGCAAATGGTGCATTGACTTATCATTGGAATACAAACGAAAATTCTAATTCAATAACTGTCAGTAAACCGGCAATTTACACTGTTACAGGAACAAATCCACGAGGGTGTGTAAAAACAACAGATATAACGGTGACCGAAGTCCCATTACCATCAGCAGCATTTGACATCTCGGAGACAATCGTCAGCTCAAAACATGATCATATTGATTGTTCAATTCCTCAGGAAACAGGCGTAAGTTATACCTGGAATTTCGGTGATAGTACAATTCCAGAGCAAGGAGCAAATGTAAGTCATGTCTATAAGAATACAGAATCAAATTATGGACTTAGCAAAATAACACTCGTAAGTGTCAATGAAAATGGTTGTACCCGAAGTTCGATAAAAGAGATTAATATAGTTCCGTTTGTACCTAATATATTCACTCCCAATGGAGATGGCATAAATGACCTGTTTATGCCCGGTCTGCAATTACAGGTATTCGACCGGTATGGTCTGAAATATTATGATGGAAATGAAGGCTGGAACGGAACCTTTAAGGGAGTTCAGATGGACAATGATACTTATTTTTATATCATAAGGTATTCTGATAGTAACAAGCAATCACAAATTTTGAAAGGCTATTTGACTTTGCAAAAATAAGTTGAAATGAAGAATAAAATCATTCTCTATTTATTTATAAACGTTTGTACGGTACCGGCGATGAAAGTGATGGCTCAGGCTGATATTAGTATGGCTACACAATGGTACAACAGGGCTAACTATAATCCTGCATCCATTACAAGGCCTGATTATATTTATTTATTCAGTAACGTGCGCAAGCAGTGGTTAGGAGTCAATGGGTCTCCATCAGTATTTAATGTACAGGCTTCGGAATATATTCATAGTTTACGTTCAGCCTTTGGCATTTCGCTGGTCAGTGACCAGATTGGAGCGACTCAATCTATTAATCCAATGTTGACTTATGCTTATAATATTGAAAGTGATAAAGATTGGTCCCTTTCAATGGGTTTGTCAGCCGGTGTGTTCTCAAGGGTGATTGATGGTTCGTTATTCGAATTGGTGAATGTTTCAGATCCTACGATTGATTATAATTATTCACAAGTTCTGAAACCTGATGCCAATGTAGGTGCTGAGATTCGGTTTAAGCATTTTATATTCGGACTTTCTTCTACTCATATTTTATCGATAGCAAAAGACAGTTTGACATTCTTAAATACAAATCATCAGTATGGCTATGCAATTTATAAAAATTCAGATTCGGAGTTATTTAATTATCATATTGGAATGCAAGTGGTAAACAGACTTAGTCAGACTGTGTTTGAAGTAAATTCATCCATTCGTTTTAAGTCGGCTACCGGACTGAGAACCGGATCCCGGGAAATGTTTGATATTGGACTCACCTATAGGACTTCAAATCAAATGACAGTGTTGTTTGGAATTAATGTGAGTCCTGATTTAAGAGTAGGTTATGCGTATGACCAAAGTTTTTCATCCGGTTTAAGCAAGGCTGCTACTCACGAAATAATGATCGAATATCGTATCCCGTCAAAGGCAGCTTCGACCTGTATTCAGTGTCGCAATGAAGACTACTGGTATTATTAGTTGAAAGAAGATGTTTAGAAAATATATTTATTAAAAAAACAACAGAAAGAATGAAACAGAAAATTTTAATCGAATTTAGCATCCTGTTTTTGCTTTTCGTTTCACCGGTTTATGCTCAAACTAATTTGATCATCAAATTTGATGATGGGACTGAGAAAAATACGGTTTTAAGTCAGCTTTCGAAACTCACTTTTTCAACGGGTAACCTGGTTTTAAATTATAACAGTGTAGGGACTGATTCATATGCTGTCTCTTCGGTTCAAAAAATATTTTTTAGTGTTACCTCCGGAATCCCGGACGTTTCTACCTCAAACGTTTCGTATTTAATCTATCCTAATCCGGCCGATCAATTTATCAGGATTAAAAATATTCCTGATGGGAAAATAAACGTGCAGATTTACAGATTAGATGGTGTCATGATCAAATCGTCAGCACTTAATTCTTCAACTGATCAAATTGACGTATCTACTATTTTACCGGGCTTTTACTTTCTAAAAATCAATAATAAAGTACTCAAATTCACTAAAAAATGAAAAAGACAGGTCTCATGATAGGTTGCGCTATTTTTTTCGTTGCATTATTAGCGCAGGATAAAATTTATATTCATAAAACAGATAAATCAATTGTCGATATTTTTGTGTCTGTTATTGATAGCATAGTTTTTGCGAATGCCGACACAGAATTAAATGTTTATAAAACCGACAACACGATATCAAATTTCACTCTGTCGGATATTGACAGCATTTTGTTTGCTGCAACTTCAGATACTGTTTTTTTGTCTTATTCCGAAGGTGCTGTCAGCATAATCAATCCTTTGTCGGCAGAGGGGGTACAGGTTATTGCCAATGGCGCTGATGTGACAGTGAACTCAACAGTTTCAGGTACAGAGGTTAAATATTCGATTTCAGGCAGTTCGGGTAATGGATCTCTAAAAATATACAGTACTAACAAGTTTGGTCTGATTCTGAATGGAATTAGCCTTTCAAATACTGATGGTCCTGCGATAAATGTGCAATCTTCAAAAAAAGTGTCTGTGACTTTAGTCTCCGGAAAATCAAATGCTTTGACCGATGGAAGTACTTATACTTCAAGTACCGAAGATCAAAAAGGAACGTTCTTCAGTGAAGGACAATTAGTCTTTGGAGGAACAGGCTCCCTGACGGTAAAAAGTTTTACAAAACATGGAATCTGCAGTGATGATTATATCCAGATCGACAACGGAAATATCACTGTTACTTCAGCTGGTAAAGATGGAATCCACTCGAAAGATTATTTCAAAATGAATGGAGGAACATTAAATGTTACGGCTACAAGTGACGGAATTGATTGTGAAGATGGGCATGTAATTATTACCGGTGGAAATATTACGACGATAAATGCAACAGCCAATGTAAAAGGGATAAATGCTGATAGCACGATGACAATATCCGGCGGAACAATCCATGTAAATATGAGTGGAAATCAGTCGAAAGGACTAAAATCCACTCAGAAAATGAATCTAAGTGGTGGAGATATAACAATTGGGACTTCCGGTGCTGCTGTGCTTGAAGTGCTCGGGTCGGGTTTTGACCCTTCGTATTGCTCTGCTATCAAATGCGATACCACAATAACCCTGAACGGAGCAAATATTATTATTACCAGTACAGGGATGGCTGGCAAAGGTATCTCAGGTGATGCGGATATAAATATTAGTAGTGGAAATATTACCATATCTACAACCGGATCGGGTACAACTTACGTAAATTCAAACGGAATAAAGGATTCGTATGCGGCAACATGTATTAAGGCAGATGGAAATCTGAATATTGCCGGTGGAAATATAACCACTACAAGCTCAGGTAACGGGGGCAAAGGGTTTTCTGCCGATGGCTCAATTACCCTCGGTGATGCGAATAATTCACCAACAATTAATCTGAAAACAACCGGATCGAGATTCCTTGTCTCAGGAACTGATTATTGTCATCCAAAAACACTGGTTGCTACCGGAGCCGTAATTATAAATAACGGTATAAATACTTTTTCATCCACTGATGATGGAATTCATTCGGCTGCTTCAATCACAATAAATGGAGGAGCAAATACAATATCTGCCATGTCGTCTATTCAGGGAGTGGGAGAAGGTGTTGAAGCACCAATTATTACCTTTAATGGTGGAACCACCAACATAACGGCTTCAAATGATGGGATTAATGCAACTTATGGCACCGTAAGCGGAGGTACTGAATCAAATGATGGCAGCAATTTATATATAAAAGGGGGGACCGTGATTGTTGCCGGAAGCGATGCCATTGACAGCAACGGGAATATAACCATTAGTGGTGGAATTACTATAGTTAACGGACCTTCAGCCGGAGTGGAAGAAGGTATCGATTTTAACGGGAGTTTAATTGTAAACGGAGGATTGCTGATTTCAGCCGGTTCCAACTCAAACATGTCAAAAGCAATGAGCAGTACTTCCACGCAACCGGGGATGTTCATTAAATCAGGCAGCCTTATTTCTTCTTCATCGTTACTGCACGTCGAGAATGCAAGTGGAAAGGATCTTGTTACTTTTAAGCCTAAAAACGGTGGATATTATTTTCTTTTCTCATCCTCTTCGCTGGTAAAAGGAACACAGTGTAAAATATATTCGGGAGGCAGTTATACGGGAGGTAGTTTTGTTGGTGGAACAACGGGCTATGGTCTTTATACCGGCGGCGCCTTCTCAACAACCGGAGCAACATTAAAGTCAACCACCACACTATCCTCTTCGGCAACGGTAAATACCATAACATTTTGAGTTGGCGGGTTCACAGGTCCTGAATGAAACTGTGGTTTGTTATTTTGTTCTTAGATAATTTGTAAATCAGATAAAGCCCGATGTGATATCGGGCTTTATTTTTTTAGTAAGCTGTAATTAATACTTACGCGTAACCGAGAAAGAAAGTTTTGGAAATAACAGGATAGGTAACGAAACACCTACCACCAATGCCAGTAAAATAAACAATGTTGTCAGTCCGTTATGAAAGAAATCCAACATGAACCCCTGGGCCTTGATTCCATCTGTACTTTGCATAAACCGGATTAAACTGAGGATTGTACGATAGGCAAACATACCCGGAATCATAGGCAGCAGCGATGGAAATGAAAATACTTCTGCCGGACAGCGAATGATGCGTGCAAAGAGCATGCTCAGAAGCCCTATAAAGGTCGCAGCAACAAAAGTGGATAAAGATATGTCCAGCCCGGATTTGATTAGAAATAAACGCAGAGAATGGCCTAAAGCAGCAAGAATAGCCGACACAAATATTGCTTTTCGCGGAGGGTTTGAGATCACCGCAAAACCGATGGCGGCAATGGCTGCCAACAGTCCATCAATAAGCATCAACCGAATCATTTCACTTGTCATAATTTTTCCAATCCTAAAAGTAACATGGATGTAAATAAACCGATAGCAATACAAACAATTAAACTGGTTGCATTGACCAACCGGGCCATACCGGTAAGAATATGCCCCTCTAAAATATCCAGAATGGAATTAATCAAAGGAACTCCCGGAATAAGAAAAAGTACACTGGAAGCCAGCGCTATTTCGGGTGTATGACCTAAATGCAATACATAACCAGACCCCGATAACAAGGATGCAACAAAGGCACTGGTTGTAAAAACGACTAAATGGTTGATGTGCTTTTTAATCATTGCCTGGCGTACGAAAAAGCCGGCAATTGTTGCAAAAAATACACATGTCATAGCAGTGAAATCACCTTTAAACAGTCCGCAGAATGAAGCATTGGCAGCTGCAACTAAAAACAAAACCCACCAGCTATTCATGCGTTTTTGAGAAATTATAAGTTGGAAATTTGAAGCAACTTCTTCAAAAGGTAACTGCTTATCATAAGTATCCCAGCTTAATGCACTTAAATCGGACACTATGCTGAAGTTCAAACGTAAGGGTTTTATCTTTCTGATTTGTGTCAGTAACTTCCCCGGATCTTTTTTACTGATGATTGTCATCATAATGCTCATCTGAAAAACCGATACGTCGAGGTCGTACCCAAAAGTTTCAGCCATGCGGGAAACGTTTTGAATGATACGCATAGTGTGGGCGCCTGAAGACATCAATGCAGAAGCAATGTCAATTAATAATACTGCAGTCTCTTCAATGGTAGGCTCTAAGTTTACCTGGTCAGTCATACTGAATAAAGGTGTTCATTTGTCATCTGGCAGCAAAGGTAGATAAAATAGACATTCCTTTTATAGGGAAACCCATATTTTTACTAATTTTGCACGAGCACATTACGAAATGCTGAACATAAATTGATCAGCACTGTTTTTGTGTTAAACACATAGTAGTATAAATGAAAACTGAAAAATTCGATGTTACCGGTATGACATGTGCTTCCTGTGTAGCTCATGTTGAAAAAAGTGTCAGTAAATTAGCGGGTATCAAGACTGTGAATGTCAATTTGCTGACGAATAGTATGTCGGTGAGTTATGACGACCAGAACTTGACAACGCTCAATATTGAACATGCGGTGGAAGAAGCCGGATATGAAGCACATGTTCGTGAAATTGCAGGCAATGCTAAAATAAGCACTTCTCAAAAAGTGGACTATGTTCAACAGGAACAGGATGAAATGAAAATGCGATGGTGGATTTCACTGATATTCCTGATTCCTCTTCTATACATTTCAATGGGGCATATGCTCAGCCTACCTTATCCTCATTCTTTTCATATTCCGGAAAATGCATTAATAATTGCTTTTACTCAGTTTCTACTAACACTACCCATACTTTTTGTCAATAGAAAGTATTTTATTGTCGGCTTTAAAACTCTCTTTAAGGCTTCACCAAACATGGATTCGCTTATTGCCATTGGTTCATCGGCAGCCATTGTATACGGTATATTTGCCATTTACCGGATTGGTTTTGCGTTGGGTCGTGGAGATATGGCGACAGTGACGCAGTTTTCGCAGGATTTATATTTCGAATCGGGTGCAACTATTCTTACCCTGATCACCCTGGGTAAATACCTTGAATCCAAATCAAAAAGCCGGACCTCTGATGCGTTGACCCGTTTAATGGATCTGGCACCAAAAACAGCAACTGTAATCCGCAATGACATTGAACTGGAAATACCTGTCGAGCAGGTGTTAGTAGGTGATCAGGTAGTCGTACGACCCGGACAACGTGTCCCTGTGGATGGAATTGTGGAAAGCGGTACTTCATCGGTGGATGAATCGGCGCTTACCGGTGAAAGCCTTCCGGTATATAAGGAAAAGGAAGATACGGTACTCTCGGCCAGCATTAATAAATCAGGATATTTAGTATTGCGGGCAACGAAAGTAGGGAATGATACGACTCTGGCACAAATTATTCAGTTGGTAGAAGATGCTTCCTCTTCAAAAGCTCCTATTTCGAAACTTGCAGATAAGATCAGTGCAATCTTTGTCCCTGTAGTCATAGGCATTTCGTTGTTGTCAATTGCCGTTTGGTTGTTGCTGGGCTATCCCTTTGATTTCGCTTTATCCATTGGCATTGCAGTGCTTGTGATTTCATGTCCGTGTGCCCTGGGTCTGGCTACACCGGTTGCCATTATGGTCGGTACCGGCAAAGGGGCAGAATACGGGATTCTGATTAAATCGGCTGAGTCGTTGGAAATGGCTCATAAAATTGATACGGTTGTGTTGGATAAGACCGGGACCATTACCGAAGGAATGCCCAAAGTGACAGATATTTTTATGATTCCATCAATTAAGGACATCCGGCTCCTTGAAATTGCAGCAGCACTCGAGAAACCCTCCGAACATCCATTGTCGGAAGCCATATTACTGGAAGCTCAAAACAGAAAGCTGGAGATTCAGGCCGTTGATGATTTCCTATCCATCCCCGGACAAGGAATTGAAGCCAGCGTGGAAGGTGTAAAATATATTGCCGGTAATCTGAAATTAATGACCGAACGGAATGTAGAGCTTCACGAATTTGTCAAATTGTCCGACAAACTTGCTACAGAAGGTAAAACACCTTTGTTTATTGCCAATGAAAAAGAAATCCTGGGAATCATTGCTGTTGCGGATGTTGTGAAAGCAACCAGCAAAGAAGCTATTGACCAATTTAAGGCGATGGGAATGGAAGTGGTAATGCTTACCGGCGATCATGCTAAAACAGCGGCAGCTATTCAATTACAACTTGGCATCTCAACAGTCATTGCCGAAGTGTTGCCACAGGATAAAGACAAACAAATTTCCAGGTTACAGGCTGCCGGAAAAATAGTAGCCATGGTGGGTGATGGTATTAATGATGCACCTGCCATGATGCGTTCGAATCTGGGTATTGCCATTGGAGCCGGAACTGATATAGCCATTGAATCGGCCGATGTGGTGCTTATGAAAAGCGATTTGCTTGATGCCGTTACAACGCTTCGACTGAGTAAAGCTGTAATGACGAATATAAAGCAAAATCTGTTCTGGGCATTTTTTTACAATATTATTGGCATACCGTTGGCAGCCGGAGTCTTTTACGGAGCGTTGGGCTGGAAGCTGAATCCTATGTTTGCTGCGGCTGCAATGAGTGTGAGTTCTGTAACGGTAGTCCTGAATGCTCTTCGTTTGTTGCGGTTTAAACCCACTCTTTCAATAAAATCAAATAATAACCTTCAAAATACAAATCATTTAAAATCAATTAAATCAAATGTAATTATGATAGAAAAAACTCTGCAAATAAAGGGTATGAGTTGTGCTCACTGCTCGGCCCGTGTTGAAAAAGCCTTGAATGCCATTGATGGTGTAGAAGCAAAAGTAGATTTAGAATCTAATTCGGCAAAAATAAAACTGACTCAGAATGTCAGCGATGAAACCATGAAGATTGCTGTGGATGCAATTGGGTATGAAGTAGTAGGAGTAGCCTGATAAAAAAAACGGGATGGGATTTGGTTCAATCCCCGGTGACTAATTAATATATAAAAGCTCCTGAAATTTGATTTCAGGAGCTTTCATCATCCTTAAGCAATAACTACTTATTTGCTAAAATTCGCAGGAGCCTCTATTCATGATCACAAGGCGACTTGCTTCATTCTGTTTATATACTACGGCTATCCGGTTGTGCTGTCCAAAGGCGTTTCAGGGTTGCAATTTAATCATTCAGGCTGTCCACTCGAGGCTTTTCAAATAATACAATTGAAAATCCATTTCATGCAGTTTGGAACACTGCCGGGGTTGCTCTTAAATAGTACAGCACCGGCGAAGTATTTCTATAGACATTTTAAAGTTTAGTTAAAACAGGAAGATCAATTGCTATCGAAGTGAACCTCTCAATGGACGCATAAGGGAGATTTGTTAACACATAGTGAAGATAATATAACGCATAGTGAAGATAATATAACGTACTGTGAAGATTATATAACGTAATGTGAATATAATATAACGTACTGTGAATATAATATAACGCACCGTGAATATAATATAATGAAATGTGAAGATAACACTTCGCATATTTAATATAATATAACGAATGTTGAAGAATACACAATCAACCAGCAAAATAACAATTCTAAGGACCATTATGATAAAACACAGGACCGGTTTCAATGGTCAAAGTATTGAAATAACAGGATGCAAGTCGCTGATTTATATAGGCAGGATTCAAATCAGGAGAGTAAGTCTCCGGATCGTTGGTAAATGCAGAGAAATAAGTGAGTGAAACACTGAATTATGCAGACCGCTCGCCGGGACAAGTGAATTGCACATTATGATACTAGGATGATTTGAAAATGAAATCAATTTGAAAATGGAATAATTAAGGGTAAAACATTCATCCGTTACTAAAAGGTGAGTTCGATTGGTCTGCAATAAATCCCACAGTAAATGATAGTATCGAATTTATAAAAGCGAAGTGTTTTCATTGAAATCATATTTCAACAAAAACACTTCGCTAAGTTAATGTATTCAAATCCTTTAATCTATTTCCCGGATCAGTTCTTTCATGATCAGAGTCATAAGGGGTTGCACCGAATTACCAATTTCCTGCACTTCTTCATGGCTCACTTCCACAATTTTACCGGGTACACCCAGATCAGTCACAATTGAAATTCCAAAACAACGCATGCCGGCATGATTGGCAACAATCACTTCGGGAACTGTACTCATGCCAACTGCATCGGCGCCTATTGTTCTGAAATAACGATACTCGGCTGGAGTCTCAAAAGTCGGTCCGGTAGTGCCTACATAGACTCCTTCGACGACTTTGATGTTATTATTCTTTGCAATTATTTTAGCTTTAGCAATCAATTCTTTCGAATAAGCCTCACTCATGTCGGGGAAGCGGGTACCCAGCTCTGTAAAGTTTTTACCACGTAGCGGATGTTCGGGGAAGAGGTTGATATGGTCGGTGATAATCATGAGGTCACCAATCTCAAAATCAGGATTTACACCACCCGATGCATTCGATACTAACAAAGTATCAATCCCAAGTGCTTTCATTACCCGAACCGGAAAGGTCACGGCTTTCATGTCATAGCCTTCGTAATAATGGAAACGACCTTGCATGGCCAGAACTTCCACATCACCCAGCTTACCGATAATGAGTTTCCCGCTGTGACCTTCAACAGTCGAAACAGGAAAGTTGGGTATTATTTCATAGGGAATTTCTGTTTTGTCAGTAATCTGTGTGACTAAGTTGCCCAATCCTGTGCCTAGAATAATTCCGGTTTTAGGATGTGTATGAATTCTGGATCGTAAGAATTCAGCTGTTTCTTGAATTTTCAACAACATAACTTTTGATTTTTTGGATGAATAAAGTTTCTTGATCGTGTAATATGTGAACCCGGATTGGTAAAGCAAAGGTAATGGATTTTAATGTCTCCGGATAATTTGGGTTCGACATCAAACGTACGGCATCTTTTTCGGTAACCAGGATTATTTTGTCGATGGAAGAAAGACCGCCTAACCGTTTATTTATTAAATTAAAATCTTTCGACTGGAATGCATGGTGATCCTCGAAAAACAATGTCTTTATATTGGAAGTGTATTTATTCAAATGAAGAAGAATGGGTTCGGGAGAAACTATTCCGGCTACGAGTAAAATCTCGGCATTGGCGTCTTTAATCTTTTGGAAAGTCCATTTCTCCTGATTTGAGTCCGGAAAAACGGGACGTAATTCATCATAAATAAACGTTGAAAAAAACAAGGTCTGATTGTTACTGGGGTTCAATTCAGTCTCATAAACACGCATGTCTATGGGTTTCATGTCTTCGGGACATTTTGTGATCACGATGATATTTGCCCGTGAACTTCCGCTTTTCCATTCTCGTAACTGGCCGGCGGGAAGGAGCATATCCCTGCTGTATAAATTTCCAAAATCCGTTAGCAGGATGGATAAACCAGCCTGAATATAGCGGTGTTGAAATGCATCATCGAGCACAACAACCTGTAGCCCGGGAATCTGTTCCTGGAGCGCTTTAACCCCATGTACACGGTTTTCATCTACCGAAACAGTGACACTCGGAAATTTTTGATAGATTTGAAACGGTTCGTCTCCAAGTGTTCTGCTATCGGAAATCTGAGTGGCCAATTGAAAGCCTTTAGTTTTTCGTTTATATCCCCGACTCAACATAGCTGTTTTCCAGTCGTTTTGCAAAATGGATAGAATAAATTCAGTATGAGGTGTTTTGCCGGTTCCACCGACAGCCAGATTGCCGACAGAAATGATCGGAATATTAAATGAAGTAGTAGAAAGTATCTCCTGATCGAATAGCCAATTGCGAATTCCGGTGATGATTCCGTATAGAATTGCAAAGGGGAAAAAAATAATATGTTTTACTTTTTTTTTCAAGAGTTTTTTAATTTTCGAAAAGTTAAAGTGATTGACAAAGGTACAATTTTCTATCTTGTTACCATCAAACCTGAAAGTAAATCATTAATAACAAATTTCGAAGGTTTAAACCTCACGGAACGGGATCATACCCGCTACCACCCCACGGGTGACAGCTGCTGATACGTTTTATAGCCAGCCAGCCTCCTTTAAGTATACCATGTTTTTTTACAGCATCAATGGTATATTGTGAACAGGTGGGGGTATACCTGCATCGTGGGCCAATGAGTGGAGAAATGCTGTACCGGTAAAAATAAACCGGCATCAAAACAATAAACTGAAGTATCTTTTTCATACTTGCTACTACTAAGTAAATGGAACAATATAATGTCTTGTTTTATTTCGTCAACTAATATGACCTCTCCCCCTGCCCTCTCCCAAGGAGAGGGTGATAGAGCCGAGGGTTAATGAAGTTTTATTTAATTGAATAGGACATTATATATTTCCTACTACTTAACTATAAACTACCAACTTTATCTATCAATTTTTGAAGAGAAAGTTTGATTTTTTTCTCAATGGATACAAAATCAAGTTCATCATCTGAAACATAATTGAACGCGATGTGAATTTGCAATTGTTTCTCTTCCAGTTTTTCAATAAGTTCTTGTTTGTTTAGTCGGTAAGCCTCACGGATTAGCCGTTTTAATCTGTTGCGTTTAACGGCTCTCTTAAAACGCTTTTTTGGAACACTGATCAGCACGTTGGCCGGTTCAGTATCGCTTTTAGGTTCAATCAAAAAGACAACGCGGACCGGATATGCGATAAAAGCATCCCCTTGAGTATATAAACGGGTAATGCGTTTTTCACCACATAAATGTTCAATTTTGGAAAATGAATTTTGGAGGATCATTGGATAAAAATAAACTATCCCAAAAGTACGGATATTCTTCGATACTTTTGGGATAGTAAAAAATTTATGATAGAATTATTTTCTGACTTTTTTATTGCTTTCTTTTAAATAGTTTTCTAAAGCCATAGTCATAGATGGTACTCCTGGAAGGGGAGCTTCAATGTCCAGTCTTAGTCCGGCATCACGTACAGCTAAAGCCGTATTTGCGCCAAAACAACCGATTTGAATATCTCCCTGTACAAAGTTCGGAAAGTTTTTCAGTAATGATCCGATTCCCATTGGACTAAAAAACAAGAGCATGTCATAATTGAATTCCTCATCAGGTCCGAAATCGTTGCTGACTGTTCTATACATAACTGCTTTGTTGTAATCTATTTTCGATTTTTCTATCGTTGTAATCGTTTCTTCATTTTGAACCTCCGACGTGATAAACAAATACTTTTCGTCGAGGTGTTTGTTCATAATGGTCACTAATTCAGCCAATTTGCCTGATGCTCCGTAAAAGACTTTCCGTTTACGGTAATGAATATAACGTTGTAAATACAAAGCTACTGATTCTGAAATACAAAAATACTTCATGGTTTCCGGAATGGTAATACGCATTTCTTCACACAATCTGAAAAAATGGTCAATACCATGACGCGCATTAAAAATAATAGCGGTGTGATCCGGAATGTTTATGCGCTGAGTTCTGAACTCTTTAGCTAAAACTGGTTCAACCTTGATAAACGGACGAAAATCTATTTTGACATTGTACTTTTCACTTATGTCAAAATAAGGTGACTTTTCCGTTGCTGGCTGTGGTTGAGATACTAGTATCTTCTTAATTTTCAAAGCAATAAGTTTTAATTTAAATCACACTACATAATCAATTTGTACACTCTGTATAATATTATAAGAGGTAAAATTTCGAGGGTGCAAAGATACAACAATATATAAAAAGAAGCTACTATTTTGTGTAAAAATATTTGAAATAGTTTAATTATGACGAGGATACAGGCTCCAATGCAAATAAACAGGCTGATTGATTCGGCAATCTGATACAAATTATAAGGAATGTAGATCAGAAAAATCAGTATTGGGAAAAGGGCAGTACCTAAAATAGTAAGGATGTTAAAATAGCTTTCTTTTGCCATTTTGAGACTTAAGGGAGTTAGAAATACATATCCGATGATATCGAATATCAGCGACTTTAATCCAAAAAAGAGACCTGTCAACAAGAAAAAGTAGGAATATGTCTTAATTGAGAATGGGGTAGCCGATTTAAATATAATCAGATAGACATACAGACTTAATACGCCGATAGAGAAGATAATTAATTGTAAGCGGACCCGTATGTTATTCACTGTCGCTTTGCTGAAGATGCTTGACCGCTCTTTGACCTGAAAAAAGTTTTTCAAGGTTTCACCAATCATGCCTCCGGAATTGTAAACAGAATATACCAGGAGGAAAAACAAAATTAATAAAATGATAAACACCCAGCTTTCTGTTTGGGGAAAAGAAGGATGAGGAATACCTACATGGCCCGTTGGGATTTGGGCAATAGCTTTCAGGGAATCGGCAATGGCTTTAATAGAATCAACCCGTGCTAATGAATCAACTCTTATAAACGAATGGATTTTTGCAATTGTATCCGGTAATGCTTTTGCACTATCATTTAAAGCTTGTATAGTATCTTGTTGAATCATAATTTGTATTAAAGAGCTGCAAAACTCCGTGAGTTTGTATCCCAGACCATTGAATTTTGAATCGCTCCAAGTACTTCTTCAGGAGTATCGACAACTTTCCACATTTCCCGATGTTCATTGCGCATAAAATGTTCATCAACAGCACGGTCTAACATAGTAATCAATGCATCGAAATAACCTTCTAAATTGACTATGACAATTGGTTTGGTGAAAATACCCAACCTCTTCCATGTTATTACTTCTAATAACTCTTCCATTGTTCCACATCCACCGGGTAAAGCAACCACTGCATCTGCCATCATTGCCATTTTTTCTTTCCGCTCGTGCATGGTATTGACGAGAATCAACTCAGTTAACCCGGTATGATTCCATTCTACATCACACATAAAACGGGGTATTATGCCGGTAATCTTTCCTCCGGCTTCCAGTGTACTGTTCGCCAATTTACCCATAAGCCCTCTTGATCCTCCACCGTATACTATAGAAATATTGGCTTTGGCAAATATTTTACCCAACCGGGCAGTTGCCTCAAAATAACTTGGCTTAACCTGAGAACTTGAAGCACAATAAACACAAATGGTTTTCATGTTGAATTTGGAATAATGAATTATCTTTTCGGAATATTAGATGCAAAAATACAGTTTTCTTTCCGTATTTTTGATCTTCAAATCAAAAAATGAAAAAATGATACTGATAACCGGAGCTACTGGTTTGGTGGGTGGAAATTTAATCTGGCAATTGTTACAGGAAAATGACAGGGTTGTTGCCATTCGTCGTCTCACAAGTAACCTTAAACCTTTACGTGCTATTTTCAGCTACTACACTCCAACCCCCGAACTCTTTCTGTCAAGGATTGACTGGAAGATTGCTGATGTACTTGATGAAGAATCGATTCAGGTTGCAATGAATGGAATTTCAATTGTATACCATTGTGCAGCAATTGTATCTTTCGACAAAAATGCAAGTAAAATATCTGACACCAATATTACAGGAACAAGAAATATTGTTCGTGCAGCACTTGAAAATAAAATTGATAAACTGTGCTTTGTAAGTTCCATTGCTGCGTGTGGCAAATCAATGAAAGGTGATCAGATTGACGAAGACTTATTATGGCGGGATAATCAGAATCACTCGGTTTATTCAACAAGTAAATATTACTCTGAGTTGGAAGTCTGGAAAGGAATTAAACAAGGATTGAATGCCGTGATTGTAAATCCCGGAGTTGTATTAGGTGTCTCGGGAACTGAAACAGGCAGTTCGCAACTCTTTTTACAGGTAAAAAAGGGATTACTGTTTTATACAAATGGTGGTAGCGGGTATGTTGATGTCAGGGATGTCGTGAAAGCAATGATCCTGTTAACTAAAAGTGATATATCAGCCGAAAGATTTATTTTAGTGGGAGAAAATTGTTCGAATAAAGATATACTTAGCTGGATAGCTGATGGTTTTAGAAAACGGCGTCCAATAATTCCACTTAGCAAAACAGTGTTGTTGGTTGCCGGTTTTATTATGGAAATAACAGGGTGGATATTTCATTTTCATCCGATTATAGATCGAGGAATTGCACGAACCATTAGTCACAGGGAATTCTATTCTAATAGAAAAGTTTGTGCTGCTATTGGAATCCAATTTAATCCAATGAAGAAGTGTATACTTGATATCTGTGATTTTCGAAATAAAAAGGATCAATTAAAGTAGTCGATCGCTTTAATTAAAGAGAAGTAGAGGTAAGTTTAAATATATGCGCTTTATCCTTTCCGGTTAAAGCGCATACATTCTGACAAACTATTTATCAAGTAAAATTTCCTTGAAACTTTTCAGAAAAGCATCTGCGTCTGATTTTGATAGGCATAAAGGAGGTAAAAGTCGGATAATGTTAGATCCACTGGCGCCGGTAAAAATCTTTTTCTCAAACAATAATCGTCTGCGAATCTCAGTGATGGATTGTTCAAATTCAATTCCAATCATTAACCCCAATCCTCTGACTTCTTTTATTTGTGGAATCTTATTCAATTCTTCCATTAGATAATTTCCAATTTTAAGCGCATTTTCCATTAAGTGCTCTACTTTGATGATATCGAGAACTGCAATGGCTGCCGTACAAGCTAAATGGCTTCCTCCAAAAGTTGTTCCGAGTAACCCAAAAGATGCTTCAAAAACAGGACTTATTAACACTCCGCCAATCGGATACCCGTTTCCCATTCCTTTAGCCATGGTAATTAAATCAGGACGGATATCTGCATATTGATGGGCAAAGAATTTGCCGCTTCGGCCATAGCCTGATTGTACTTCGTCAACAATAAGCATTGTTCCGGTTGCTTTACATTCGGCACTCAACGCTATTAAAAACTCAATTTCAGGAACCCGGATGCCACCAACACCTTGTATACCTTCAATAATTACAGCACAGACATCTTTCTTCTTAAGAGATTTACGTACTGCTTTAATGTCGTTCAGAGCCGGAAACTCAACATCAAACCCTTCATTGATCGGGGCCACTATGTTGGGATTGTTGGTTACCCGAACGGCAGCTGACGTCCGGCCATGAAAGCTTTTATTGAATGCGATTACTTTTCGGCGTCCGGTATGAAATGATGCCAGCTTTAATGCATTCTCATTTGCTTCGGCACCTGAGTTTATTAAAAACAAGGAGTAATCCTCATACCCGGATATTTTACCTAACTTTTCAGCTAATTCTTTTTGAAGTGGGTTTATAACAGAGTTGGAGTAAAAAACCAATTTTTCTAATTGCTGAGTTAGCTTTTGAACGTAAAAGGGATGTGAATGACCAATGGATATTACGGCATGACCTCCGTATAAATCAAGATATTCGATTCCGTGGTTATCGTAGATACTACATCCTATTCCTTTTGAAATTTCAATATCGAAAAGCGGATAAACATTAAATAAATTCATAATTCAGGAATTTGTTAAATTTGGTTTGAAATGTAAAACAATCAGCTTTAACCCGAAATCTCTACCGGGAAAAAGGGGTGAAGTCTTTTACCAAAAGGACATTTGGTGCCTTTTTTAGTTACCGGATAATGATATACAACTGTTCCAACGAAACGAAGACTTCATTTTAGTATAAACTTCAGTAAGTTGGGCGAGCCATTAAAGACTATCAACGCTACAATAAAAGTCTTTTCAAACCTTTATAATGTAAAATGAAGTATTTAATGCTCCTAATAAAGTCAGATGCAAATGTAATTCAAAATTTAGAGACCTTCAAATAAATACATTTAAAAAAAATAATGTAATTTTACACCAGATTTATGCATAACTCAATTTTTAGACTCTCACCAATGGACAAAAACGTCACAATTTATTGTAAAAATACAAAATCATACCACAAATATCCTTTAGGAACATCTTTAATAGAAATATATCAGGATCTTAAGATTCAACTGAAATATCCGGTCATGGCAGCACGGGTTAACTATAAAGTTGAAGATTTGAATTTCTTGATTTACAAACCTAAAGATATTGATTTTATTGATTTAAGCACCTCGTCCGGAATGAGGGTGTATGTCCGGACGCTGTGTATGGTTATGGCAAAGGCTGTGTCAGAACTGTTCCCCCAAGCAAATCTGCGGATCGAACATCCCATATCAAAAGGATATTATTGTAAAATTGACAATTTGCAACAACCGGTAACCCGTGAAATCATCTCTCAAATAAAAGAGAGGGTTAATTTGATAATTTCACAGGGGAAACGAATTATTTGTGAAGAAAAACAGACAAAAGAAGTTGAGGAATTGTTCGTACAGCATGTTCATCAACAAGATAAAATTGCACTTTTTGAAACCTTGGGAAATCCGTATTTTCGTTTTTTCAGG
>Ga0302287_10000247_pt1 | contig 32047 bp, 31 predicted proteins | sample III_Fen_E2_4_FD_200452 | JGI IMG/M metagenome (GOLD analysis project Ga0302287, IMG submission 200452) | Peat permafrost microbial communities from Stordalen Mire near Abisko, Sweden - III_Fen_E2_4 | ecosystem: Environmental > Terrestrial > Soil > Wetlands > Permafrost | place: Sweden: Abisko... | reverse complement strand
AAGGTTTATACACCCAAATTCCTGAAAACATCGTTATCGATGTTACAGAGCTGGGATTAGGTAAATCTATTCAGGTTGCTAAAGTATCTGTTCCAAATCTGGAAATCCTGAATGCTAAGAATGCTGTTGTTGCACAGGTTAAATTGACAAGAGCTGCCCGTGGTGCTGCCGCTACTGCAGGTAAATAATCTTTTGACAGATGAAATACTTAATTGTCGGATTGGGCAATATTGGTAACGAGTACCAGGATACCCGCCACAACATAGGTTTTACAATATTGGACGCTTTTGCTAAGGCGTCCAATGTTTTTTTTACCGAAAATCGTTATGGTTCTACCTGCGAGGTTAAGCTGAAGGGGCGTACACTTATTTTGCTCAAACCATCCACATTTATGAATCTGAGCGGAAATGCTTTGCGCTACTGGATGCAGAAAGAGAAGATTGCGATTGAAAACGTACTGGTGGTGGTCGATGATATTGCTTTGCCATTTGGTACGCTACGCCTCAAGCCTCAGGGTTCGGATGCCGGACACAACGGATTAAAGAATATTCAGGAAATTCTTGGACACAATAATTATCCTCGTTTGAGATTTGGGATAGGAAATGATTTTGCCAAAGGCAGACAAGTAGAATATGTACTTGGAAAATGGACTAATGAACAATATAACGCATTGCCCGAACGTGCTGAGCGTTGTGCTGAAATCATCCAAAGTTTTTGTCTTGCCGGCATGCAATTAACCATGACACAGTTTAATGGAAAATAAATAGCTGGAAGTTAGTTGATTTATTTAGTGTTTGCGTCTGTTTAATCAACCAATCAACCAAATTAACTACTTAACCAATATCTAAGATGAAAACCGAAGTTCGTATTGATAAATGGCTTTGGGCAGTGCGTTTGTTCAAAACAAGGACACTGGCTGCTGAAGCTTGCAAAAAGGGGAAAGTTTTTATGCAGAACGTGGCCGTAAAACCGTCGCGCAATGTGAAGGTTGGAGATGTGATTTCCATAAGAAGAAATCCCGTTTTGTTTTCATTCAAAGTGCTGGCATTGTCAGAAAATAGAATGAATGCTAAATTGGTTCCTGATTTTATGCTAAACGTAACAACCCCTGATCAGCTCGAATTGATAGAACTCAGCAAACTTGCCGGACAAACAGGGCGGGACAGAGGAACCGGACGACCTACCAAAAAAGAACGTCGGGAACTCGACGATTTCATTGAACCTACTTTTGTTGATGAAGACGGTGACTGGAACTTTGAGTAAATAGTTATCTGCTTTGCTATATTCATAGTTATTAGCTTCGCGTTATTTTTTTAATTATGAATTGTAAATTATGAATTAATTTGTTATGTTTATAGCCCACAAACTTAAAAAAGAAAATATCTGTGAATACTTGCTTTATATGTGGCAGGTGGAAGATCTGATACGTGCATTTCATCTGGATATGGATCTGATTAACGAGAGAATAGTTGCATCTTATCCTGTTTCCGACAACGAGCGCAAGAGTTTATACGATTGGTACGAAAGTCTGATTGAAATGATGCGGCTTGAAAGTGTGCAAACAGAAGGACATTTGCAACTCAACAAAAATATTATCCAGGAACTCGACGAGTTTCATGCTCTCTTTATCCGTTCCGGTAAAGATGCCGGCTATAATGCCAAGTTTTACCACGTTTTACCCTCCATCACACAATTGCGCAAGCAATCTGACGCAACTTTGAGCGATATTGAACTTTGCTTTAATTTTCAATACGGCATTATGGCGCTCCGTTTGAAAAAAACGGCTATATCTCCTGAAACTCTTCAGGTTCAGACCGAGATAAGTAAGTTCATGGTGTTGCTGGCCAAAAATTATCAACTATACAAATCCGGAGAATTGGACTTGGAAGAATAATAATTGACTAAAGCGCTTGTTAATTGCCTGAATTTATATAATTTTGGAGCTCGAAAAAAATAATCAGACGTCAACATTACTCAACTTTTGAACGTTACAATACAAAATTATCACTTAGTAAAATTTGATTTATGAAAGGAATTGTTTTAGCAGGAGGTTCAGGTACGCGCTTGTATCCTATTACGAAAAGTATTTCAAAACAAATCATTCCGGTTTACGATAAACCGATGATTTATTATCCGCTCTCCGTATTGATGCTTGCCGGTATCAAAGAGATATTGATTATCTCCACTCCGCAAGACATTCATTTATACGAGAACTTGTTGGGAAGTGGTGATGATCTGGGCATTAAACTGGAGTATGCTATTCAACCTTCGCCCGATGGATTGGCGCAGGCTTTTATTATTGGCGAAAAGTTTATTGGGGATGACAACGTTTGCATGGTGCTGGGTGATAATATTTTCTATGGTTTCGATTTTTCGCGCACACTTAGGGAGGCTGCAAAGTTACAAGATGGTGCTACCGTGTTTGGTTATTATGTAAACGATCCGGAACGCTATGGTGTGGCAGAATTTGACCAGAATGGCAAGGTGCTCAGTCTCGAAGAAAAGCCATTACAACCAAAATCGAACTATGCTGTAACAGGTTTGTATTTTTACAGCAACGATGTGGTGGAAAAAGCCAAAGGACTGAAACCTTCGAAGCGTGGTGAGTTGGAAATTACCGATTTAAATCGTTTGTATCTGGAAGAAGAACGTCTTAGTCTGAAAATGATGGGGCGTGGCATGGCATGGCTTGATACGGGTACTCACGATAGTTTGTTGGAGGCTTCTAATTTTATTGCTACGATCGAAAACCGTCAGGGGTTGAAAGTGGCATGTCTGGAAGAGATTGCTTATCGCTACGGGTATATCGACCGTGAGCAGCTGCTAAAACTTGCCGAACCACTCAAGAAAAATCATTATGGTGAGTATTTGATTAAAATAGCCAACGAAAAATGACCACTAAACCCCTAAAGGGGAACAAGAGGCGGTCTTTTACGATTATATAAAATTAAAAAAAACTAACCTAGTTCCCCTTCAGGGGCTAGGGGTAATAATTTATTAATGGAAATAATAGAAACCCCGATAAAAGATCTTGTTATCATCAAACCCCGTGTGTTTGCCGATGCGCGCGGATTCTTTTTTGAATCGTACAACGAGGCAGCTTATAAGGCAGCCAATATCAATATCCATTTTTGCCAGGATAATCAGTCGAAGTCATCGTATGGTGTCATTCGTGGTCTTCATTATCAACTGTTGCCACAAAGCCAGACTAAATTAGTTTCGGTAGTACAGGGTGCAGTGTGGGATGTAGCTGTAGATTTGCGCAAAAACTCACCTACCTTCGGACAATGGTATGGAGTGGAGTTGACGGAAGAAAATCACTTGCAGTTTCTTATTCCGCAAGGATTTGCGCATGGCTTTTCGGTATTGAGCGAAACGGCGGTATTTACCTATAAATGTGACGATTTTTATAGTCCTAAGTTGGAACGGGGTATTATGTACAACGATCCGGCACTGGCTATCGATTGGAAAATTCCTGCCGATAAAGCCATTATTTCGGATAAAGACACCAAGCATCCATTGCTGAAAGATGCCGAACTGAATTTCTAAAGACAACGATTGGATGGGGTAGGGCTTACTGCTTACCTCTTACTGCTTACCTCTTAAAAATATGACTACAATTCTAATTACCGGCAGCCACGGACAGCTTGGCAACGAAATGCAACAGGCCGCTGCCCGTTTTCCTGCTTTCAGATTTATATATACCGATGTCGAAGATCTTGATATCTGCGACAAAGCGGCACTTAATGCTTTTGTAAAAGCCAATGCCGTAAATGTGATTGTCAACTGTGCGGCTTATACAGCGGTGGATAAAGCCGAGGATGATGTGGAACTTTGCTATAAAATCAATGCTGAAGCAGTTCGGAACATTGGTGAGGTAGCGCACCAAAACGGATTAAAGGTGGTTCATGTTTCTACCGATTATGTTTTCGACGGAACCAATTACCTGCCTTACTCCGAAGATCAGGCTGTTTCTCCCAATACTGTTTACGGAAAGTCTAAGCTTGCAGGCGAACAGGCGTTGATGGAAACTTGCGAGCAGACTGTAATTCTTCGCACTGCCTGGCTTTATTCTTCGTTTGGCAACAACTTTGTGAAAACGATGATCAAACTCGGTACTGAACGCGATTCGCTCAACGTTATTTTTGACCAAATAGGCACACCTACCTATGCAGCCGACCTTGCAGATACCATTCTGAAGATTCTTAGCCACGAAACATTCACTCCCGGCATGTATCATTTCTCAGACGAAGGTGTGTGCTCGTGGTACGACTTTACGAAAACTATTCACCGCATAGCAGGTATCACGTGCGATGTTCGCCCTATAGAAACCAAAGATTATCCGGCCCGCACACCACGTCCGCACTACAGCGTACTGAATAAGGCCAAAATCAAGGCAACCTACGGAATCACCATTCCGCATTGGGAAGAAAGCCTGGAACGCTGCATGAAGATTCTACAGGCATAATGCATAATTCATATAAACAGCAAGTGCGAATCGGGTATCGGTTCGCACTTGTTGTATTCTTCCACACAGTGCAATCGCTAGTGAGCAGAGGTAGTAGGCTTTTGTTTTTATTCAATTATTCTTAGCTTCTTATATTTATCGCTTTCTAAGAAGAATTTCAAATAATCATAGTCTCTGTTTTCAAGCTCATTCTTTTCGAGTTTGTTATAGCAAACGCCTCTCATCAATATTAAATCAGCATTGTAAGGATTTCGTCTTATTAATTCATTTAAGGGCTTAATACATTTATTGAATTTACGATTCTTGAAGTTTTCGTTTGCTTTATCAATTAATTCCTTGTCATCTGTAAGCTTTGTTGAGTTAGAACCAGAGATTGTCGTAATTGGAGCGGAGACAGATGTTGTCAAATTATGAGAACCTGAGACTGTAGTAATTGGAGCAGAGGCAGATGGTGTCAAACCAGGAGAACCAGAGACTGTTGTAATTGAACCAGAGACTGTGGTAGTTCTAGTGACAATTTTTTGAGTATAAGAGACTATCCCAATTCCACCAGAGACAAATTTTGGGATTAAATCAACATAATACTCGTAAGGCTTTGTTAAAGTTTCATCTAATATCTTGTATTGTATGGATAAAAAAACATCGGTGGTATCTGAGACATTAGTAACAACAACCTCTTTCTTTTTCCATAGCTTCTTAATTATTTCAATAAACCCGTCGTCAATAGTATTACAAAGAGAATTGACCGTAAATACTTTTATTAAATTACCTTTTTTGTCTAACCGAATACCCCCAATGTAAGTACCCATAACGCTGTTAGTAGCTGCATCAGGTGGATATTTTAGGTTTTTTGCAAGATATTTTCTTAATCCATCGCCGCGTATAGATATTATTGAATCTACATCAATTTGGGTTTTGTAAAACTTTGTTTCTTGTGCGAATGCTACGGCACAAAAACAAAAAAGCAGTGCAATTGTTAGTTTGTTTCTCATTTTATTAAATTTTTGGTTACTGATTATTATTCTTTACCACGGTTGCAATATAAATCTATGTTTGACGTAGCTCGGACACTACGCTAAACTGGTTGAATAATGAATATTTAGTTTAGATCTTTGCTTAAAAGTTCTGCCAATGCCCACTTACCAAAGCAAACAAATAAGAAAGCTCTACCTAACAACTATTTAAACCAAACATGCTGATCTTGCTGCCGAATGACAGTATGTTGATTTATGTAAATTTCAATGCCACAAATTTAAATAATTATTTTTATTATCCAAAAAATTATCGAAATTTTTTATCTGATGTTGCTTCGATGTCTCCTTCCTGCTTGCTCGCGGCAGGGCGCATATCACGATCGACCGTGTAAAGTCGGGTGAAATCTATAGGATATGTTGTGTGATAGAATCTATAAATTAAGTGCACTACGGCTAAGAATGATGCATAAATAGACCTTATGTCGGATTTTTGCATTCATTCTCCGTATTTTGATACTTCCAATGCCGTTTGCTAATTGTAATTTTGCAGCATAGAAACTGATAATCATATTTAGTCATAAACAAATAAAAAACAAATCGTATGAAAAAGATTCTTTTTAGCATTTTAGTATTGTCTTTGTCATTGGCAGCTTCGGCTCAACAATCGTGGTCGAACGACCCTATGCACTCTCGTTTAGGTTTTGTGGTGAAACACCTCACTATTTCTGAGATTAATGGACAGTTTAGTAATTTCACTGTCAAAGTAAAGACAACTAAGCCTGATTTTACAGATATGAAGGTAAGTGTAGTTGCCAAAACAGCCAGTATCTCTACCGGAGTTGAAATGCGCGATAATCACCTGAAAACTGCCGACTTCTTTGATGTAGAAAAATATCCTGAGCTGACATTCGAAAGCACCTCATTGAAAAAGATTTCGGATAAAAAGTTCGCTCTGAAAGGTAACCTGACGTTGCACGGTGTGACCAAAGTGGTGACGCTGAATGTGACTTACTTCGGTACTGTTGTAAATCCAATGAACAATAAGAGCACCTCAGGATTTCATATTGCTGCATCGGTTAAACGTTCCGACTTTGGTATTGGACCTAAATTTCCTGAAGCTGTGGTTAGCGACATAATTAAGATTGTAGCTGATGCCGAATTTAGCAAGGAATAATAGCTCAAACTCTGTTATACAAAAAATGCAAATACTGTTTTTAAAGTGTTTGCATTTTTTGTTTTTAGTTGTTTAAAGTAATAGCTAAAACAATGAAGGCTCATTGGTTCTTCCGGCCTCTTCGGTAATCCCGTTGTAGAAATGACAGACAGCGCTCATCACGCAGCTGTCGCACTTGGGGTTGGTGGGGCGACATATTTCGCGACCCAGAAACGAGATAGCCATTCCTATATCGTTCCAACGCTCGCGGGGAACGATGGACATGATCTGTTTCTCTATTTTCTCGGGCTGTGTGCCGGTAGCTATCCCTATCCGCGGAGCAACGCGTACCACGTGCAGGTCCACTATAACTCCTTCGGCTTCGTTACCCGATTCGCGAATAATCACATTGGCCGATTTTCGCCCGATACCGGGCAATTTAGTCAGTTCAGCCATGGTAGTGGGTATATTATCGTCATCGCCTACCTGCTGTGCCAGTTTCACCAGCCAGTTGGCTTTATTGCCAAAATTACGAACGGTGTTGATACGCTGATGCAATTCTTCTGCACTTGCTGTTGCCAGACTGTTTACGGATGGATAAGCTTCGAAAAAAGCCGGAGCCAGTTCGTTGATGTGCTTGTCCGAATCCTGCGCCGAGAGTATCACCATCACTAATAATTGATAACGGCTTTTATAATCGAGCGGATGCTTACGGTTAGTGTATTGTTGCATCAATGGTTCAAGATGTTCTTGCCAGTTTTGTTTCATGATAGGTTGGTCGTATTTGTTTTACAAATATATCAACAGTTTTCGATATTCAAGAGTTTTTATCGGGACAATAAAAAAAGGAAGCTCATTACTGAACTTCCTTTTGTGTGTAGCGGGAACGAGAGTTGAACTCGTGACCTCCGGGTTATGAATCCGACGCTCTAACCAACTGAGCTATCCCGCCATTTTTTTAAAGCGAGTGCAAAGATAGGCTTTTTGGCGTATTTGACAAAGGGTTTCGCTTAAAAAAATGGAATTTGTTCTTGAATGCAAGGCAGAAAGAACTATAAATATTTGATATTTAAAGCGTAACTATCAACTAATAACTGTCAACTATCCACTAAAATGTTGGTTTCATACCCAGATTATACATTACAAACGACCACATATCGGTTTGTGCCTCGATAACCTTGCCTACCGGTTTACCTGCTCCATGACCCGCTTTAGAATCAATTCTGATTAAAGTTGGTTTTGTTCCGGCATTGAGTGCTTGCAGTGTGGCGGCAAATTTAAAGGAGTGAGCTGGCACCACGCGGTCATCGTGATCGCCTGTCATAACCATGGTGGCAGGATATTTTACATTTGCCCGTATATTGTGCAGAGGCGAGTATCCTTTCAGGTATTCAAACATTTCTTTGCTCTCACCGCTGTTACCGTAGTCGCTCGTCCATGACCAACCGATGGTGAACAAATGGTAGCGAAGCATATCCAGCACGCCTACTTCGGGGATAGCCACAGCATAGAGGTCGGGGCGCTGAGTCATGCAGGCACCAATCAGCAATCCGCCATTGGAACCACCGTCTATAGCCAGTTTCTTTTTGGATGTATAACCTTTGGCAATGAGGTATTCGGCGGCAGAAATGAAATCGTCAAATACGTTTTGTTTTTTCATTTTAGTTCCGGCCAGGTGCCATGTTTCGCCATACTCGCCACCACCGCGCAAGTTGGCCACCACGTATATTCCTCCGTTTTCCAGAAATGGTATGCGTGCTACACTGAATGTAGGATTCATACTGATATTGAAACCGCCGTAAGCGTAGAGCATAAGCGGATTTTTACCGTCTTTTTTCATTCCTTTCTTGTAGGTGATAGACATCGGTACGCGGGTTCCGTCTTTGCTGGTATAGAATACCTGCTCGCTGACATAGTCTTCAGGGCGGAAAGATACTTCAGATTTCTGAAACAGTTCCGATGTGTTTTTTGCAGCATCAAAGCGGTAAATAGTCGCAGGGAATGTATAGGAAGTGAACGTGTAAAAAGCTTCGTTGTCGTCCTTGTCGCCCGAAAATGCGCTTAGCGAACCGAGCGTAGGGAGCTGCACCTCGTAGAGTTTCTTGCCGCTGAAGTCGAAACCGTAGGCATGATTGGTAGCGTCTATCATATATTCGGCCAGAATTTTTCCTCCGATAATGGAGACCTTTTCCAGTACGTTGGCAGTTTCGGGAATAATTTCTTTCCAGTTCTCGCGGGCAGGGTTAGCAGGGTCAATTTCCATCAATCGTTGTTTAGGTGCTTTCCAGTTGGTGAGGATATATATTTTACCGTTAACATGGTCTATCACCGAGTAGTCGTTGTCGAAACCGGTAACCAGTGGCGTAAATGCCGATTCAGGTTTGCTAAGGTCTTTCATCAGCAAGCTGTTTCCGGTAGTAGTTTCGGTAATGGAGATAAACAGGAACTTCTCATCGTCGGTCATCGCTGCATAGCATTCTCTTAGTGGATGTTGTTTATCTTCGTATATCAGCTTGTCTTGCTTCTGTTCCTGACCAATGGTATGAAAATATACTTTTTCATATTCGTTTTTGTTCGAATACTCTTTACCCGGTTCTGGGGCATCGAAGGCGCTGTAATAAAATCCATTGCCTTGCCAGTTTATTTCCGATGATTTGGACCATTTGATATGGTCGGAAAGTAGTTTCTTACTTTCAGTATCCATCACGAAGATTTCGTTCCAGTCTGAACCGCTGCGAGCTATGGAGTATCCAAGGTATTTTCCGTCTTTCGAAAATGCCAGGTTAGCCAATGCCACTGTGCCATCTGCAGAGAGCGTGTTGGGATCCAGCAATAACTCAGGCTCCGATTTCAGTGTTTTTTGACGATAAAGCACGCTCTGATTCTGAAGTCCGTTATTTTTAAAGTAGAAATACACACCGTTTTTCTTGAATGGCGAACCGAATTTTGGGTAGTTTGTCAGGGCGGTCAATCGTTTTTTAAGATTGTCGCGAAAAGGTATCTGTGTCAGGTATTTCGAGGTAACTTTATTCTGGGCTTTTACCCACGCAGCAGTTGCCTTCGAAGTATCATTCTCGAGCCAGCGATAAGGTTCAGCTACTTTTATACCGAAATAGGTATCTACCACCTTACCTTTAGCGGTTGGCGGATATTTTATTTTCGATTGAGAAAAACATGTTGTGATGATTGACATGCCAATAAAGATTGAAATTAAATGTTTCATAATAACGCTTATTTATGATTATTGATCAGATTCTGACACCTGCTCCATTGCCTGCCTTAATCTGTAGCTTTGTTTTTTCTTATTTGTCAGTTACACCTAACTCTTTGGCTATTTGCAGCATATAAGCATGTGCTGCCGCGTACTCGTTAGGAATAATACCATCTAGGATGGCATCTTTTATGCGCATTTTTATATCGCCTACAATGGCTGAAGCCGGCAGATTAAAAGTTTCCATAATCTCCTGACCGCTGATGGGCGGCTGAAAATTGCGAACCCGGTCTTTTTCTTCTATCTCTTTTAATTTGTTGCGTACCAACTGAAAATTAGAACGGAATCGTTTTACTTTCTCAGGGTTTTTGGACGTGATATCCGCTTCGCACAGCGTCATCAAATCATCAATGTCATCGCCCGCTTCGAACAGCAGCCGCCGAATGGCCGAATCGGTTATCTCCTCTTCGCTCAGCACAATGGGACGCATGTGGAGCGAAACCATTTTCTGAACATATTTCATCTTCTCGTTGGTCGGTAGTTTCATTTTGCGGAAAATTTCCGGAATCATTTTTTCACCTACAAAGTTGTGGTTATGAAAAGTCCAGCCCAGTCTGCTATCAAATCGTTTGGTACGGGGTTTTCCTATGTCGTGTAGAAGCGCCGCCCAGCGCAACCATAGATTATCGGTCAGTTCGCAGAGTCCGTCGAGCACGGCCAGTGTATGATAGAAGTTGTCCTTATGACCGATTCCATCTTTTGTCTCGGCACCTTTGAGCGCCAGTACTTCAGGAAAAATTAATTCCAGCAGTCCGGTCTTTTCCAATAAAATAAAGCCTACCGATGGTTTACGCGATGCCATAATTTTATTCAGTTCGTCGGCAATGCGTTCTTTGGAAATAATTTCGATGCGCTCTTTGTTCCGAACTATGGCATCGAAAGTGTTAGTTTCAATATTAAATCCAAGTTGTGCTGAAAAGCGAATGCCGCGCATCATACGCAGTGGGTCGTCAGAGAAAGTTATATCAGGATTGAGCGGTGTGCGGATGACAAGGTTTCGCAAATCGTCCATGCCGCTGAATGGATCGATTAATGTACCGAATCTGTCTTTGTTCAGGCAGATAGCCAGCGCATTGATGGTAAAATCACGACGGTTTTGATCATCTTCCAGGGTGCCGTCTTCCACTATCGGCTTGCGCGAGTCGCGTTGGTACGATTCTTTGCGTGCACCCACAAATTCCACCTCCAGATCGTTCAGCTTTACCTGTGCCGTACCGAAGTTTTTAAAGACGGTGAGTTTAGCTTTTTTCCCGAGCTTCAGTGCTACTTTTTCTGCCAGCGCAATGCCGCTACCTACCACCACCACATCTATATCTTTCGATGGTCTTTTCAGAAAAATATCGCGAACAAAACCACCTATAACGTAGCATTCCTGTTGTTGTTCGTCGGCAGCTTCGGAGATGATTTTAAATATATTATCTTGTAGAAATTCTTGCATAAAGTCCTTATCCGGTTTTGAGAACACAAAAGTAAGTGAATAAATTCAAACGGAGAAATCAAACTGTCTGCTGAAAGAATAAAATTGGAATGTAAATACAGAAAGAGAATACGTTTACTGTACTTTACAAACAAATCAGTCCCTGATATGCTATTGGAAAAGTCGTTGCTGTTTCGGATATTTAAGGTGTGTTGCATGTCACGACCTATTCAAGCGTTGTGTAATCCATACTTTGTCACTGCGTAGCAGATAAGCTTACATTAAAGAAAATAATTTTTTTGTCGTACTTACTGAATCCGTTATTATTTATGAGTCTGTGCAATGCAATGATAGTTCTTCGGGGACTGAGTAGTTTTGAATTCGGTTGACTGTGCGAAATCTACTTCATAAAAAAAACCGCTATGATTTTTCATAGCGGTTTTTTTGCGAGAGCACTTACAGATAAGTTTACTCTTCTGTCTTTTTGGCTTTTCTGGCCCGGAGTTTTTTCAGTTCTTCTTCCAGTTTTTCAATTTCCTTTTCCTGATTGTTGATGGTTTTGAGCAGTTCGTTCAGCTCCTCGTTTTCGATAGTGGTAGGATATTGTTCATCCACTCGTTCCAGAAAATCGGCCAGTATATTCATGTAGTTCATAAACGCGTCGTACGGGGTTTCAAAGTTTGTTCCCCAGGCATCCTTGTGACTCATGTAGCGGAAATGATCTGTTGACTGTAGTGTCAGCCAGTCGCGTAGAAGGGGTTTGTCGGTACACATACGCACCCGCTCACCAACAGCGTATAACTTGTTTAAGGCTTCCTGCTGGAGGTCGTTTCCCATCCAGGGTGTCAAATCCTTGTCGGTGCCAACCCAACTGATAGGATAAGGAACGGACAAAGCACCGGCAGAGTCGCTCTTTTTGCTCAATTCCGACGGAAGCATAAAGTTCATTTGTTGCTCCAGCGCATGATACGGCAATGCTTTAAGAAATTCAAAGATACCCGATTGGGCAGATTGAATCATGCCCAGTACCTCGTATCCCATACCAAGGTTGATGACTACTTCTTCGGTTGGGAGAGCGGCAATGGATGCAATTAAACTCTCGGATGTCATGGACATACTCGAAAATCGGAAGGCAATATCGTCGCTCAGGCGGTTATTTCTGACTAATAGTTTTAATTTTGGGAGGTACGAGTGATTGTAAACATAGTTCGGGCTTTTCCATCCTAAAATATGTTTGGCCTCATCAATCATCATGGTTTTATATCCCATTTTATACACCAGTTCGCCTACCTCGTCTGAATATACAAGCTCTGAGTTAAACAATGCCGTAGGTCGTTTGCCAAAAAGCGCTTCGATTTTGTCTGCATGCATTTTTACCTGTCGTTCAAATTCATTGGCGTCGAAAATGGAAGATAAAGAATGGGCGTATGGTTCGGCAAAAAACTCAACGCTTCCGGTTTTAGCCAAGTCTTTAAAACTGTCTATAACCTCAGGGGCATATTGCTCAAGCTGCTCGAGTGTAACGCCCGAAATAGAGAATGCACAGCGGAATTTACCGTTGGAGCTGCGAATCATTTCTGAGATGGTTCTGTTGGCAGTTAGGTATGATTGCTCAACTGCATTACGCATCCGATCTTCTGTCTGAAAATCATCGTAATAGTAATGATCTTTACCTATTTCGAAAAAACGGTAGCGTTTCAACCGAAACGGAAGATGAATTTGAAAATAAAAACAAATGTTTCTCATGTTATTATCGATATTTGCCTTGCCTTAGCAAGACGATATTTACTTATATTTCTATTAATTACTGAATGGTTTGATAATACCAAACCATCATTTCATAACACTTTCGTATATTTTACGCACTTTTAATCCGGCATCGTACCAGCTAATGTTATTTACCTCTTCGCGTCCAAGCTCGCGTAAACTGTTATACATAGCCGGATTTTTTACAATGGCATAAATGGCATCAGCCATAGCGTCAATGTCCCAGTAATCGGTTTTAATGGCATGTGTCAGAATTTCTGCACAGCCCGATTGTTTTGATATAATTGTTGGCGTACCAACCTGCATCGCTTCAAGTGGCGAAATACCAAAGGGCTCAGAGACTGATGGCATAATGTAAACGTCACTTTCTGCAAGCATTTCGTGTACTTGATTTCCTTTCAAAAAGCCGGTAAAATGAAATCGATCGGCTATTCCGCGCTTCGCCGTAAGATCTATCATTGCCTGCATCATATCACCGCTACCGGCCATTACAAATCGTACTCCACTTGTTTTTTGCAGTACCAAATGGGCCGCTTCAACAAAGTATTCAGGTCCTTTTTGCATTGTAATGCGTCCCAGAAAAGTGACCACTTTGTCTTTTCGAGGAGATTTTGTAAATGAGTCTATATTTTTCAAGGGATCTACAGCATTATGCACTGTGGTTACCTTCCGCGGATCCTGATGGTATTTTTCGATTACAATTTTTCGGGTCAATTCGCTCACTGTCATTATATGGTCAGCCATATCCATACCCCGCTTTTCAATTCCATAAACGGTTGGGTTTACCTGCCCGCGACTTCGGTCAAAATCGGTGGCATGAACGTGAATTACCAGCGGCTTTCCACTGATTTGCTTGGCAAATACTCCGGCAGGATAGGTCAGCCAATCATGCGAGTGTATAATATCAAAATCAGTCTGATGTGCCAAAACACTTGCTACTGCCTCATAATTCGATATTTCCTCAATCAAATTGTCGGGATAGCGCCCCGAGAAGTCGATGCAGCCCAGGTCGTTGGTATATATCCTACTATAGTCGTATTTGATGCCGTTACGAAGCGAGAAGTATTCGTCTGGCGACATGATCCAGCCAATTCGTTGATTTACATAATCCCAGGTGTTTTCTTTCCACACCACCGGAACGTTGCAGGCTCCAATTATTTTTAAAAAACTCTGATCCTCGTCACCATGTGGTTTGGGAATTACAAAGGTGATTTCCATATCATCCTGCAATGCCATTCCTTTCGTCAACCCATAGCTTGCCGTTCCTAATCCACCCAGAATATGCGGCGGAAATTCCCAACCAAACATTAATGCTTTCATGTATTATTCGTTTTCGTATTTTTCCAACAAGTCTAACACTCTCAAAATCTCAGCCACACTCATGGCAAACGACATTCCTCCATGTCCTTTAAACGGTGGATTCCCATCAAAGAGTTCAGGAAGAGAACCAACGCATAATTCTGTCATTTCGGCCTCAAAACCAACAAGCATTCTTTCAAGGAAAGATTTACCACTTTGTTTGTAAATTTTCAGGTAAGCTCTGGCAAATGCACCAAAGGTATAGGGCCACACAGGGCCGTTGTGGTAATTTCGATCCCGTTCCAATTGCCCGCCAACGTAATTTGGTCTGTATGAGCCACTTTTAGGGCTTAATGTCCTTAGTCCTTTTGGTGTGAGCAATTCTTTGGTAGTAATGTCCAAAACAGATTTTTGTTGCTGTTTGTTCAATGGTGAGAAGGGTAATGCCACCGCCCAAATCATATTCGGTCTTACTTCCCAGTCGTTATAACTACCGTTCACATAATCATACAGATAAGTCCCATTCCAAAAAGTTTTGGTAAAAGCTTCACGGGTTATTTCGCCTTGATAATCGAGCAGATCTGCTGCATGATCATTTCCTGTTTCACGTGTCAGTTGTGCTGCAAATTTAAGCGCATTGTGCCATAAGGCGTTTATCTCAACCACATAACCGGTTCGGGGAGTGATAGGATATCCGTTTTCCATGGCATTCATCCATGTGGCTGGTTTTTCCGTGCCGTTTACATACAACAATCCGTTACTGTGTAAAAACAGGTTTGGGTGATTTTGCTTCCGGATGAATGATATAATATTGGTGACTAACTCTTCGTATCGATTAACCGCTTCAGACAAAGAAACTATTTCGGCAAATTGCTGTACTGTCCATATAAACCACAGCAAAACGTCCGGGTCATCAATGGCATCAAGTTTGAAACCGGCTCTTTCGCCTCCAATAAAACGCTCTATTTCGGGAATAGCAGTTTGCATAATCGCATCAAAATAGTCCATTCTGTTCACAGTGAGCGTGCAGCCAGGTAATGCAATAAATTGGTCGCGGGCTCTGGCACCGTACCATGGATAACCTGCCAGTAAATAGGTTTTATCTCCTTCTCTTTTGTAGAATTGTTCGGCCGAGTTTTTCAGGCAGGCAAACATATCGGTTCTGGGGTTTCTGCGCAGCAGTTCTTCTTCCCAAAGCAATTTTAGTTTACGTGGTGAGACTTCTGACACTCCAGCCGAAAAAATAATGGATTCCCCTTTTTTTATTGGCAATTCGAAATAGCCGGGTACCAGTAAATCTTCTTTAAACTCATATCCGCGTTCCTGTTCTTTATAGTATTCTATGTTTTTATACCAGTAGGGTTGATGGTTATAAGTTACTTTTTTTGAAAACTGCATGTGCAGGGATGGATATTTTTCGTACAACCGCATGCTGATACCATCCTGAACTTCAGTAAATGATGTGTCGGCCTCACTGTTCTCGTGGGTTAAGTCATTAACACTGCGAAAAGCTAATAACGGCTTGAATCTTAGTAAGGTTGCCGAGTGAGCCTCCAGCAATGTATATTTAATCAGAATGCGTGGCTCGAAAGAAACTAACATTCTTTCTTTGGACAGAATAACTCCTCCCACACGATAAATAGTACGTGAAACTATCTCGCAGTCGAACTGACGAATGTACTTGTGCCCGTTTGGACTAAAATTATTCCCCTCAAACTTGTGAATGCCTAAATTGAATTCTGCACCATGCTGAATTACCGTTTCGTCCAGCGATGATAGCAAAACATGATTCGAATTATTTATTTCCGGAATCGGCATTACAAGCTGTCCGTGATATTTCCTGGTATTGCAGTCAATTAAGGTTGTGCTGTTGTATGTCCCGGCTCTGTTGGTCCTGATCATCTCTTTCGAAAGTGATTTTTCAAGGTTTATCAGCAGGGTCTTGTCAAAATTAAGATAACTCATAAATTTATTCTAAGATTTGATATTCATATTGGGTTACACCGAAGCATTCAGAATACTTGTTAGTGAGAACGTAACCTAATACTGAGTAGGAGAAAATATTTTTTTTGTTTTATCGACTGCAATATATAATACTTTTTTGGAAAAAAAAAGGCTTTTGTGGATAAATTTCCTCGTTTTGTAAAGGTTACAGAATTATCCAATTTGCACACCAGTGAATGCTCATATATTTGTTGTTTAGCACTCAGCATCTTCATTAATATCTTTGTTTTTTATAAATTCCGATTTTTGTTTGTATTAATACGTTAACTTCAACAGGAAATTGTAACTTTGTGTCGAAAACAAAATAGGTAATACATGCTTAATGAGCCCGATAATTCTTTAGAAAAGCGTCAGTTTGTCAATGCAGCATTTATTCCAGCTATTCTGGGACTATTGATGGTATTAAGTTTTTTGTTAGAAAAAGGGATGGATTGGGATTTTCATACAGGTGGAATTTTTCCGCGCCGTGTGGAAAACATATGGGGAGTATTTACGCTGATTTTTATTCATGCCGATTGGGGGCATTTAGCTAACAACGTGATTTCGTTTGTACTTTTGAGCAGTTTCCTGTATTTCTTTTATAAGCCGATTGCCACTAAAGTATTATTCATTTCGTACATTGTCAGCGGCTTAATTCTTTGGTTGATAGGAAGAGAGAGTTGGCATATTGGCGCCAGTGGTCTGATTTATTCGATAGCTTTTTTTCTCTTTTTTAGTGGAATTATACGTAAACATGTGCCACTTATTGCTCTGTCGCTGGTGGTTGCATTTATTTATGGAAGCATGATTTGGCATATCTTTCCCTGGTCGGTTGAAGATACTATATCCTGGGAAGGTCACCTCGCCGGCGGACTTGTAGGTGTTGTTTTGTCAATATGGTACAGGAAGGAAGGTCCACAAAAACCGATAGTTCAATGGGATGAGGATGAAAATGAGCCTGACGATAATTTAAATGAAATTGTGGAATCAGTCGAAAATAACAATACACAAACTCAGGAAATAAACGAGTAAATATGGAAAAAGATAAATTAAAAGAAATTAATTTGTTACAGCTTATCGCTATGCTGTTTAACTGGTTAGGTGGCTTGTTGAAATCTCTTCTTGAAGGTTTAGGTTACTTACTAAGGCTTTCTTATCGTCATGCTTTGATAACGTTAATTATCACTGGTTTGGCTGTTGGAGTCGGTTTGTTTATATCCAGACCCTCTGCCCGCATTTATAAAGCCGAAGCCATGGCTATGATTTATGGGTCAGAAGCGCAGACAGTAAAGGAAGTATGCAAGCAACTAGAGAACTCAATAGCTACTAATAACTTGTATTCTTTGTCGGCTATACTTCAGATTCCTGATAGTGTTGTCCGAAATATTACTCAATTTCAGTCGTTTTATGTAATAGATTATCTGAAGGATAAGGTTGCTGACAGAGTGGATTTTGATAATAATCATCCGTTGACAGATACGTTGAATGTTAGAATGACAGACAGACTTTATTTCAGAATAAAAACTAAAAATACCAGTCAAATTCCAATTGTTCAAAAGGCATTGCTAAATTATTTCAACACTAATGAGGTGATGAAAACTCAGTTTGAAAATAAGAAAAATGAATTGAAGCAAGAAATTGACATTTGTAATGCCGAATGCAAGCGGATAGATAGTCTGGCAAAAGTTTCGTATTTCAAGGATGTAGATAAACAAATAAAGTTTGATAATAATAAGCTGATAGTCGGCGAACAAAAGAAACAATTATTTTATGGCGATTTGCTTGAGATACATAAAGCAAAATCTAAAGCTGAAATTCAGTATGTAAATTATAAACAACCGATGGCTTTGCCTTCTGGCTTTGCGGTTATTCAAATTCCGATTAATGGTAGTGTAAAATATGGAATTCTCAGCTTGTTAATAGGTTACTTTGTTTCGCTTATTGTAAGTGCGTTGTTCGAGAATCGTAAGAAAATAGCGAAATATCTCAATCGTATATAGTAGTAGAAATTATTTCAACGAGTCATCAGAAATCATCCGAATTATTTGCTCACGCAATGTTTGAGCAACAAGTAATTCGGGTGATTTTTTTTGTACCAAAATTCTGAATCGCCAATTTGTTATTTGTTTTATTACCCTGCTGTAACAGCCTAGAGCTATTTTCCCTAGAGGAAATTGAATAAAAAAGAATAGTAGTAAGCACCACCATTCGGAACTAACAAAATAGCCGAAAAATACTGTTTGCAAAATGTAACATAATGGAAATGTAAACATTCCTAACCCAAACTGTAGTGAACTGAAAAAACCAGTAAATTCGGGTTTTATGATGTATTTCCGTATAAAAACAGGCGCAAGGAAAGGGATAACATTCAACGCAAAACCAATTAAAAAGATGGGAAGAGTTACAAAGCTCAATAATCCGTTTAAAAGCAAATTTGTTACCGATGTGACTTGCTTATCTAATATTCTGCTTTTCAGATTAAGCTTTTTCAATGCAATGATGTATTTTGAGCACAATTCATCCAGCGTTTTCACTTTTTCAGAACTTGAACTCTCCAGCGCTACTAACCTTCCAGCAACAGCTTGTCGTGCTTTGAATCTGTTTAACGTGTTGTCCGATAGATTTAATTCGTTCAAGACGGATGTAGTTGCTGTTTCGACTGCTATTTCGAAACATTCGTAATAATCATCTGTTGCCAGATTAAAGGATAAATTTTCCAGATCGTTACGTAACCTGTCTCTGATTTCATTAGTGGTGGTTACAGGATTTTCATTGTAACTATTCATATAATCAGAGACACCAATCGGTTTCCCCACGTTAATGATAATATGTTTGTTGGCTTTTACAATGCTTCCAAAGTCAAGTCCCACAGGAATAATCTTTACACTGTTTTCTTTTCCAAGCTTTTGTTGTGCTGCAAATGCGATCCGAAAAATTCCCTTGACCAGTGGTCTAAGCTTACGCTCAATTTCCTGATTACCTTCAGGCATTATACCAAGCGCTTTTTTATTTGTCAGGACTTCCACGCATTGATCAAATACTTCATTGTTTTTACCCAGATTTTCCATGCCATCGCGCATCCTAAAGGCAGGCATGATTTTGACAAAACGTAAGAATTTTGCTGCGTTTTTATTTTTGAATAAATCTGCTCTGGCAAGGAATATAATGGGTAATGTTGGTCGAACAATAGCGTGAACTGCAATTGCATCCATCAAGGCATTTGTATGATTTGGGGCAAATATTACAGTACCTTCAGTTGGGATATTTTCTTTTCCGGTAATTATAAATTCGCCATAATAGCGTTTAAATGAAAAGACTGTATATCTTCTGGTTAAATTAAATGCGAGTGTCAAGTCGTATATGTTGGACATAGAAACTGGTAGTTGTGATTAATTAATTTTTTACTGGTTTTCCCGACCAATAAGTAGCAATACTAAGCCCGGAAATTATATGCCAGATTCCCCACCATGCAGTAATAAATAGCATTCCTCCTAATGCCATATCGTGCGGAAATATCTTTGTGTTGAATAGCAATACCAACCCTAAACCGGAATTCTGGATACCCATTTCTATTGTAATTGTTCTTCTGTTGCGGTTTGAGACTTTAAATATTGATGCCAGCGAAAATCCTGTAAGGAATGCCAGTAGATTATGTATGAGGACAATGAAGAATACGTAAAAGATATGTTTTAGAAATAAATCCAGGTTATTGGAGAATGCTAAAACAACCAATAGGATGAAAAAGACGATGGAGATGTATTGAATAGGTTTTTTCAGTTTTTCAGTAATTAGAGGGAAGTATTTTGCAAAAAGAATTCCCAGAATTAGTGGTATGCCCAGCAGAAGAAAAACAGTTTCAAACATTTGCAGATTATCTATTTCCAGTGATTGCAACAGTTGTCCGGCTTTGTTGCTTATAAAATGCATATACAAGCCTCCCCATAATGCAAAGTTGAAGGGGGTAGTAAATGTAGCCAATATAGTCGTGCTGGCACTTAATCCTACAGAAAGTTCTGTATTTCCCTTTGCATACGAGGTCATAAAATTGGATATATGCCCGCCCGGACAGGCTGCTACCAAGAACATTCCCATCGCAATGGTGGGCGTAATGAAATTATTGAGAGCTATAACAAGCAAAAAAGTCATAAATGGTAATGCAAATATATGTCCGAATAAACCCACCAAATAGGGTTTTGGTTCTTTAAAAATCTCAATAAATTGCTTTGGTTTAATGTTTAATGCCACACCAAACATGATAAAACCCAACACAATATTGATAAAATGCATACTCGATGCAGAAAAATTTATTCGGATAGGATCCAGTTGTTGCAAAGCTTCGTACATAATTATCGTTTCTCTTTCTTTTTTAACCCTACAAATATATGAATTTATTACTGTTTTGATCGTTCTCCAGAGTTGAATAAAGATGTTTTGTTTAATCTGTTTTTTATGTACCTTTGTTTTAGTGTTTAAGTAATGTACAAATTTTATGAAATATATGCGTAAAACTGTCTTAATGTTGTTATTTACAATGGTTATTGTGTCAGAATCTTGTGTCGGAAAAAAGAATAACGGAGATATTATTGTCCGTTTGGAAACTACTTACGGTACAATAAAAGTGAAATTATATCCTGAAACGGTTAAGCATCGCGATAATTTTCTGAAGTTGGTTAATGATGGATATTACAATGGTGTTCTGTTTCATCGTGTTATAGCCAATTTTATGATTCAGGCAGGTGATCCAAAATCCAAAACAGCTCAAGCGGGAGAGTTGCTCGGGTCGGGTGACGTAGGATATACAATTCCGGCAGAGTTTATTTATCCCCAATATTATCATAAACGGGGAGCATTGGCGGCAGCTCGTGAAGGTGATCAACAAAATCCGAAGAAAGCCTCATCAGGATGTCAATTCTATATTGTCCAGGGAAAAAGATTTACAGATGCACAGCTGGATAGTCTTGAGGGAGTTAGAATGGTGAAGCTGGAAGAGAAAATGTTTCATGAAATTGGACAGAAGAAGCTGGCTGAAATAACCCGATACAGAAAAGAAAATAATCAAAAGAAACTGGATACGATGGGCGATTCGATTATGGCGGTAGTGCAAACTCATTTAAAAAATCATCCTTCCTATAAATTTACTGCTCAACAACGTAACGATTATAAAACCCTGGGTGGCACACCACATTTGGATGGTAACTACACCGTTTTTGGCGAAGTGGTGAACGGAATGGATGTCGTTGATAAAATTGAAAATGCAACAACTGACGATAATAACCGACCAATAGAAAATATCAAAGTGATAAAAGCGATAGTAGAAAAATAAATAGCCATATATTTTTTATATATGGCTATCTAATCTTTATTGATGTTGAGGTCTTAGCAGGTCATTGACAGTTTTCACTGGATTGAATGTTTCGATCGGCACTTCAACGAAAATTGTGTTCCAATCGCTCATAGCACCGTTCCATAGGCCAGGTAGTTCTAAAGCTTTCAATTCCTTACCGTTTTTCGATTTCAATGAGATAAATCCGGTGTTCTTATCTACGTACTTCAGTAAATCAAATTTCTCACCTTTATAATTTTTCACAGCACAGACTAAGTCTACTGGATTAAAATGCGTAGATTTCTGCATTTTTTCTTTGTCCGAAGGATTGTTGAGATATATTTGTGAACTTTCCAGAATCTGAGGAGAAATTGTACCATCGGCATTTACTGTAAGAAATGGACCACCACCAGGCTCACCTACATTTTTTACCATTCCACAGACACGCATTGGACGATTTAATTTATTGTATAGATACCTGCGTAATTCATCATTTGATAGTTTTTCTAATCCATCAGAATGGTTGTTCAGCCGTTTTTCGCAAAACTGTGAAATAACTGAAAGTTTAGCTGAAGAGATTGATTCGTTTTCAAGTTCTTGTAAATAACTGAAACTTTGTTTTTGTAAGTTTATCAGTATTCCGGCAATAACTTTCTTGTAAATAACTGTCAATTCTTTAAGTGAATCGGGTACTATATTATCTATGTTTTTAATAAATATAATATCGCCGTTCAGATCATTCAGATTTTCGATAAGTGCACCATGTCCACCGGGACGGAAAACCAAAGATCCTTTCTCACGAAAAGGCTGATTATTCTCATCTGCAGCTATTGTGTCTGTAGATGGTTTCTGTTCTGAGAAACTTACGATATAACTCACACCATATTTTTTTTCGAAAGCGTTGAGCGATTCATTCAGATGTTTTTCAAACAGCAGGCGATGCTCTTTGGATACAGTGAAGTGGATGTTGACGTTATTGGACTTATTTTTAGCATACAAAGCTCCTTCAACAAGGTGTTCCTGTAATGGTGTGCGTTTTTCAATCGGGTAGGAGTGGAAGCGCAATAAACCTTTGGGCAAAGAGCCATAATTTAAACCGATCTCCAGCAAAAGATTTGCAACAATGGGTTTGTATTGTTTGTTGAGAATTAATTCTTTGATGGATAGTTTGTTGTTATTTATGCAAGTGCTATTCAACTCATTATAGAATGCAAATTGCTCAATTTTATTGAAAAATGTATTTTCAAATTCGTTTTGTGGTTCGTTTTTATCACTTTCCAAAAACTCAAAAAGATCTTTGAACATTCTGCTGGCAGCGCCTGAAGCCGGAACAAATTTAATGATGGTTGCTTCGGTCTGAAGATACTCATCCCATTGTTTTAGAGTAATTTTTACGTCATCCTCGTTTACTTGTGCAATTCCTTTTTCAGGCTCAGCAGCACTTATTATTTTTAGGAATGGAAATCCTGCAGCAAAGGAACGGAGTTGTTCTTCAATCTGTTCTGTAGAAATTCCACGTTGTTGTAGTATTGTATTATCAGCAGAGTTAAGCATATATAATTTTTTTTGATTTAATTTATTCGGCTAATTGTAATTTTAGAGAATCTATATCTTTTTTTCTGGTATTTAATTCTTCGATGTAACTGACAAGTCGCATCACCGAATCGTAATTAGACATAGGTAATTCCCCTAAAAGTGAGAGCGATGTTCTGGCGTATAATAAGGCACTATCTAAATCACCGGTAATTTCATAGGCTATCGCTAAATTGTTAGCAGCGTGAGACTTGGTCAAACGACTTCTTTCTGTGTTGTAAGCAGATTCCCATAAGCTAATGGCAGATTTCCAATTTTTTACATAAACAGAATCCATTCCTTGTTTCATTGTTTTATTTTTACTGTCGTAAAAATATCTATCTACTTTATCCCAATATGGAATGAACCTGTCTACACATTTACGACCTACTGATAGTGCCCCATCTATCAGAGCATCAGTTCTTTTTGGCAACTCTCTTACTGCTTGTTTTATATTGTCCGAACTTGATTCCCAGGTAACAACATCCTTGAATTTTACTTTGGTTACATCCGGTTTGTTTAAATAGTGAATGCTCCAGGTACTTTCAAACTGAAGCTCAATAGTTGCTATGAAGGTATTTTTGTCTATTGCGAAAGACTCTACGTACGACTCATACATATTGTCTATCACTTGTATTTTATCAAGCGAGAGAATAACGTTGGCATGGTTAGCTTGACATAAACTTTTGACACTATTTGCGTCTAATTCGGCAATTTGGGAAAAATCGTTACTTTTATTAGTCGAATTGGGTATGAGATTAATTGTGGTAAAAAAATCTTTTCCTTCCACATCTTCCAAAAGTGCTCCCAAACAATATATAGACAGACTATCTGTAGGAATGTTCACGCTCTTTGCTTTCTGATTTAGTTGTTCGGTTTTATGCCCCTGATATGGCGGTTGTACAACGGTGTTATTGACAAGAAGCAGGTTGTTTGCTCCGGGAGCAAAGGCTACCTGAGCAGGACGGAGAACATCCAATGATGTATAGAGTAAAGGAGTACTACAAGATGTTATAAAAACAACTCCAAAAGTAAGGAGAATGCATTTCAGTTTTTGAGTTCTCATAATTGATTTTGGTTATTTCACCGTAAAAATAGAAAAATAATTTTATAAATCCAGCTCTAAACCATCGTAAGCCAGTTGAATATTCTTTGGTAATTGTTGGTTCACTATTTCGTGTAAATGCATATGATGATTCATATGTGTGAAGAAAGTTTTTTTAGCGCCAATTTTTTCGGCAATCTCTAATGCCTCATTAAGCGAAATGTGAGATATGTGTGGCTCTGGACGTAATGCATTTAATACCAAAATATCCAAATTCTTAAGCTTTTCAATACTGCTTTCTTCAATAGTTTTTACGTCAGTAAGATAAGCAAAACTGCCAATTCTAAATCCTAAAATTGGTAATTTGGCATGCATAACTCTTATTGGTTGGATTTTTAAATTGTTTATAAAGAATGAATTTTCATTTATTTCTTGTAGCTCAATCACAGGAGATCCCGGGTATCTTTTTTCTCCAAAACAATAAGGCATATTTTTTTTTATTACATCACATACTTTTTTTTCAGCATAAATCAGGGATTTCCCCAAAGGGCGTAAATCATCAATCCCACCAACATGATCATAATGTTCATGCGTAATCAGTACGCCGGATAGTCTGTCAATTTTGTTTGTCAACAGTTGTTGTCGCAAATCAGGTCCGGCATCAATTAAAATCTGAGATTCTCCTTCTCGGATTAAAACAGAGGCTCGTAATCGCTTATCTTTTTTATCTGTAGATAGACAGGTTTCGCAGGTACAACCAATTTGTGGAACGCCAGTTGAAGTTCCGGTACCAAGAAAAAGAATATTCATAATTAATCAGAAATTTTCAGTTCATAGTCTTTGTTACGGATTATGACGACACATCAGAGTTTCATCCTTATACGCCATTCCTGGGGATAAAGATTATTACACCTGTTTCCCATGTTTTTTAGCCAGCCTAAAGCTTGTCCTTTATAACAAACCAACAGGTAACCTCGTTTACTATCAGGTAGAAAAATAGCTTCTTTTTTCAAAAATAAAATTGCAGTGTTTAAATCAACTTCCACTGTCTCCACCGATTCTTTATCAAGTTTCTTTGATAAGGCTATACTTGCAGAAGGTATAAAGTCCGTTCCTTTCATCTCACCTAGCAATATACCGGAATGCATACATTTAAGATGTTTGCTGATTAATAAGTAATCATTAAGCCTTTCGGATGAAAATGCATTGAGCCTATTGTTATCACTGATTATTGTCCATTTGTTAGTGTCGGTTAAGGATAAAGTTGGAATGTTATTTAATGCTACAATTTTTATGCCTTTTTTATCAGTCTTAATCTTATTGCCTGTTTTATTTGTTTGTGCAGTTTTCCTAACCACAGAAATAAAGAATCCCTCACCTTTTGTTTTGTGAGGATAAAATCTGTAGCCATAATCGCTACTTGTGATGTCGGTATTTGCCTGTAAATCAATTTTCAGGAGTTCAGCCCCAAGTTCTTCGCATATCCAACGCACATTATCTTCATTTTCCTTCCGGTTAAAAGTGCAGGTGCTGTAGACCATAATGCCTTCTTCCATGAGCGAGTTCCATACGGAGCTAAGTATCTCACGCTGGCGCGCTGCACATAAACTTACATTGTATTCCGACCACTCGTTAATGGCTCCTGCATCTTTACGAAACATTCCTTCGCCAGAGCAAGGGGCATCTACAACAATTGCATCAAAAAATCCCGGTAGGTTAGAAAAATCGCTGGGTTCGTTATTCGTTACTACAACGTTTGGATTTCCCCATTTAATAAGATTTTCTGCCAAAATATACGCTCTTGATCGGATAATTTCATTGCTTACTAACAAGCTGTTTTCCGATAATGCCTGAGATAGAAGAGTCGATTTTCCTCCGGGTGCAGCACACAAGTCCAGCACTGTTCGTGCCTCTTTGAAATGTTGTATAAGGGCTTGCTGGAGAAACATGGAACTGGCTTCCTGCACGTAATAGACTCCGGCATGAAAAAGCGGATCGGCAGTAAATAAGGGGCGCTCATCCAAATAATAACCAGTTTCACACCAAGGAACCTGATTTTTTGATGGCGCATAATCCATCTTGTTGTTAACTCTAATGCTTGTTGGAGGGGTTTCACCTAGAGCTTTTTCAAGTGCTCCAAAATCATCTCCCAGTAATTCGGTGGTACGTCTAATAAAGGCTTCAGGTAAAGTCATTGAATCGATTCTTATTTTTTAGCTGGCTTTAATTTATAGTTGATAATCGTAAACGATTTTGATTGTATATATTCAAAAAAAGAAAGCAGTGAAGTTGTTAGTCACTGCTTTCCGGATAACTTATGAAAAAAATTATGCTTTACTTGAATCAAGTATGCTGATTGCCATTTCGAGAATTTTAGTGTCATCCAACATTACCAATCCTCCATCCGGCCCGGGTTCTATATGTACTCCGCAACTTTTGCCATCTTTGTAGTCGTGTCCTCCAAAATAATTACGCACTGTTTCTTTTTCCAGACCAAGTTCTGAAGCGATCTTAGTCATACTTCCGCTTGGAAGAGCATCTTTCACCCTCCTCAGCTCGTTGAATGTTATCGTTTTTGTCATGACATTAAGTATTAGAATTGTTTGTAAAAGTTTTCTAAAAGTGCAATAAACGTAATGTTTTCTTTTTAATTTACAAAACAATTACAGGAATATTTTTCTGAAAAATACTTAACGAGTTTTAAGACAGTCACTAACGTGCAGATTATTAATGTTGTGTATGTTTGGTTCTGTTATGAATTTTTGTTAGACTGCATTTGAAGATAGAATTCAGCAATAGTTTTTATTCCTTTAAAAAATAAATCAATGGGGAAATTTTCATTGGGAGAGTGAATAGCATCCGATTCAAGCCCAAAGCCCATTAAGATAGGTTTTACTTTAAGTATTTGTTCGAAAACAGGAATCACACCTATGCTTCCTCCACGGCGTACAGGCAGAGGTTTTATTCCAAAAACTTTAGTATAGGCTGCTTCGGCTGCTCTGTATTCAGGAGAGTCTATAGGGCAAACGTAGCTTTGAGCTCCGTGCAAAAAATCCACTTTTACTTCTACGTTCTCAGATACAATTTGCGTAATGTGTTTGGTTACCAGTTCAGCAATTTTTTCGTATTGCTGATGAGGCACTAAGCGAGCCGAAAGCTTTGCATAGGCTTTTGACGGGAGAACGGTTTTTGTTCCTTCGTCAGTATAACCGCCCCAAATACCGCATACATCCAATGCAGGGCGTATACCGGTACGCTCTATGGTGCTGTATCCTTTTTCGCCCGATACGTTCTTGATGTTGAGTTTTTTCTTATAATCTTCTTCGTCGAATGGTATTTGTGCTATAAGTTCTCGTTCGTAATCAGAAACTTCTTCCACGTCATCATAGAAATTCGGAATGGTTATTTTTCCATCCGAATTGGTGAGTTGAGCCAAAATCTTGGTTAGCTCCATTATGGGATTGGCAACCGCACCACCAAAAATCCCCGAATGTAAGTCTCTGGATGCTGAAGTGACTTCAATTTGCCAGTAAGCCAACCCTCTTAATCCTGTGGTGATACTTGGTGTTTTTGCAGATAACATGCTGGTGTCTGAAACCAGAATAGTATCACATCGAAGCATTTCGGCATTTTTGCTACAGAATTTTTCTAAACTTACCGAGCCAATTTCTTCTTCACCTTCCAGCAGAAACTTTACATTATACTTCAATTGATTGGTTTTGACAAGATATTCAAAAGCTTTTGCGTGCATAAACGATTGACCTTTATCATCATCTGCTCCTCTGGCAAAGATTCTACCGTCTCTTATTTCTGGTTCAAATGGTGCTGATTTCCATAACTCAAGAGGTTCAGCCGGCATTACATCATAATGTCCGTAAACCATTATTGTTGGCCGATCAGGGTCTGTCACTTTGCTAGCAAATACAATTGGATTGCCATCAGTAGGAAGTATATTTGCTTCATCCACACCTGCTTCGAGCAACAGTTCTTTCCATCTCTGAGCACATTGATGTATATCAGCTTGTCGGTGACTGTGAGCGCTTACGCTAGGTATTCTGATAAGGCTGAATAATTCTTCAAAAAAACGATTTTGATTTTCAGTTATATAGGAGTTAATGTCTTTTTCCATAATGCTGGAGAATAATGATTTACGACTAAACGTTAGTTCGTCGTTTTATTTGTATTTTGTTCAAAAAAGTATTTTGCAAAAATACAATTTATTATTTATCGTGAGGTGAGGTTGAAGTGAGATTTGTCGTTTACAGTTTTTCCTCAAAAACATATTATACTACTATGAATTACAAACAGGGAAATGTTTTTGAAAAAAACGCTTCGCCGGTTTGTTGTGGCGAAGCGATTTTTTAGTTATCTCTTAATTTGTTTTGCTTGTTAGTAATTAAATAATCAGCTTCTTGTAGCGGATTCGTTTCGGACCTTCGTCACCCAGACGCATCTTTTTGTTTTCTTCGTATTCTGAGTACGAACCTTCGAACACAAATACCTGTGAATTGCCTTCGAATGCGATGATGTGAGTACAAATACGATCGAGGAACCAACGGTCGTGCGATATAACCACGGCGCATCCGGCAAAGGCTTCCAGCCCTTCCTCCAACGCGCGCAATGTGTTCACGTCGATATCATTGGTCGGCTCATCGAGTAGCAGTACGTTAGCTTCTGATTTCAGTGTGAGAGCCAGATGAAGTCGGTTTCGTTCACCTCCGGACAATATACCACACAGTTTTTCCTGATCGCCACCGGCAAAGTTGAAGCGTGATAGATAAGCGCGGGCATTAATTTCTTTGCCTCCAACACGTATAAATTCTGTTCCTCCGGAAATAACCTGATAAACAGTCTTTTCTGGATCAATATCTGCGTGGCTCTGATCTACATAACCGATTTTCACCGTTTCTCCAACTTCAAATGTTCCCTTGTCGGCCTTTTCGAGTTCCATCATCAGGCGGAAAAGTGTGGTTTTACCCGCGCCGTTCGGACCGATAATTCCCACAATACCATTGGGTGGAAGCATAAAGTTGAGATTTTCGAAAAGTAATTTATCTCCAAAGGCTTTCGAAACGTCAATAGCTTCAACTACTTTGTTGCCGAGTCGTGGTCCGTTTGGAATAAAAATCTCCAGTTTTTCTTCTTTTTCCTTTTGGTCTTCGTTTATTAATTTGTCATAAGCTTCCAGACGGGCTTTTCCTTTAGCGTGTCTGGCTTTCGGCGCCATGCGTACCCAGTCCAATTCGCGTTCCAGGGTTTTTCTGCGTTTGCTGGCTTGCTTTTCTTCGCTGGCCATGCGGGTGGTTTTTTGTTCCAGCCAAGATGTGTAATTTCCTTTCCACGGAATACCTTCGCCACGGTCAAGCTCCAGAATCCAACCCGAAACATTATCCAGAAAATATCGATCGTGGGTAATGGCAATAACAGTTCCGGTATATTGTTGTAGGTAGTGCTCCAGCCATTCTACCGATTCGGCATCCAAGTGGTTGGTTGGTTCATCGAGCAATAATATGTCGGGCTGACGAAGTAAGAGGCGGCAGAGCGCCACACGACGACGTTCACCTCCGGAGAGTACGGACACCAAAGCATCTTCTTCCGGACAACGAAGTGCATCCATAGCACGCTCCAATTTATTATCCAGATTCCACGCATCAGCATGATCCAGTAATTCCTGCAGTTCACCCTGACGTGCAATCAGTTTATCGAAATCGGCATCAGGTTCAGCAAATTGTTCGTTGATACGTTCGTATTCGGCAAGCATATCTACTATTTCCTGAACACCTTCCTGGACAATTTCTTTTACAGTCTTAGTCGGGTCGAGATGAGGCTCTTGTTCTAAGTAACCTACCGAGTATCCGGGAGAGAAAACCACTTCGCCATCGAACGTTTTTTCAACTCCGGCAATGATTTTCAGCAGAGTGGATTTACCTGAACCGTTGAGACCTATGATTCCGATTTTAGCACCATAGAAAAATGAAAGATAAATGTTGTTCAATACTTTTTTTTGTGGTGAAAATGCCTTGCTGACACCCACCATAGAGAATATAACTTTTTTATCGTCGGCCATATTATTGTATGTAATCGTTGAATTGTTTAACTGATTGATTGAAAATTCGGAGTGCAAATATACAAAGAAAGGGGGAATTGGAAAATGGGTAAAGAGTTGATTTTTTAATCAATAGTTTTCTATTTAATCCCACACGTATTTCCAGCTTCCATCTTTTTGTTTCTTCCATACGGTGTGAAAAATGCCTGTGAATTCTTTGGTACTTCCATCGACTTGTTTAAATTTCCAATTGTATTTTCCGTAGGTATAGGCCAACGTTCCGTCGTCGGAAATCTGAATGAAATCGGGTGTCCATTTTATGGTAGCGTTGCTGTAGTTTTTCAGTGCGTAAAAATGCCGGATACTTTCTTTACCGTAAATAAGCGAGTCGTTTCCCCTGTTTATTACTGCCATACTATCAGCAAACTGGTAGAAAGCTTCGGTAATGCCCTTGTCGTGAGCCATTTTTTCGAAAGCTTTTTCGGTTGAAGCTATCTGTTGTTTCCAGGTTTCGCAGCTTGCAGTCTGTTGTCCAAAGGTCGTCAAACTAAATGTGGACAAGATAATTAGTGCAATGATTTTATTCATAGTACAGTTTGTTTGTTGAATTCCTCCATCACTTTCCAAACCTGTTCCTTAATTTCCTGTGGAGTCGGATTTAGTTCTTCGGTAGTGAATGTTCCGTTTTCAATATCGATACGCTCAAAAACCATCAGGTAGAGTGCGAAAATAATTTCAAGGCTAAGCTGGCTACGCGGCTCCAGTTGTGGTTTAATGCTTTGCATCATTTCGTACGTTTTTTGGCGATAGTCATCGGCTACAGCGTAAAGTTCCCGAATCATTTCCCGAAAACCGGTTGTAATTTCAACGCCATTGGCCATAGCCAACAGATTTTCTCTGTTAAGCCCATTCTTAGCCATCAAATCGTCCGGAAAATAATTGAGATTGTGGGTGTGATCTTTTACAAAATCCCGAATGATGTGTACCACGTAGCTGAAAATGGCACAAGGTGTTGCAGCTTGTTTTACATCGAATTTTGGTGCGATATATTGATTGTTTTCTTTTTTTAATCCGCATAAATGCACAAAGATAGAAGCCGGAGCTACCGATGCACCACTGGCATAATCAAGATAATGTTGCAATGTTGGGAATCCATCGTTGTAAACATCATAAATCATCGATTTGGCAAAGGCTTCGAGCGGCCAGGCCGGGATATGAAATCGCTGAACTGTCTGAATTATTACGGTTTGTACGGGGCTGCTTTCTGATGCACGCAGAATGGTGTTGATCCACGTGTTGACCTCCCGTTCAAATTGGGCTTTATCTTCAATTGCAATGGTTTTATGCTCTGTTTTATAATTATCAATGAGGTCATCGATGGCACGCATGAATTTATAACAAACCTTTGCGGCCTGATATCTTTCTTCGTCCCAAAAACGGGCGGCTATCAATATATTCGGATGGTCGATTATTTTGTTGAAATCGATGGAGTGGAAAATGTCAGTATAAAGTTTCATAGATTTAATTATAGACCCCTTTAGGGGTTAGAGGTCGTTTTTATATTTTTCAGTATCCTCTCGCTTGTCAGTTTAGCCGAAAGAAGCACCAGCGGTATTCCATTGCCCGGATGCGTGCTTCCTCCAACAAAATATAGGTTCTTATATCTCTTGTGGTTGTTGTGCGGACGGAAATATCCCATTTGGAAAATAGTATGGCTCAAACTGCCGAA
>Ga0302287_10000244_pt1 | contig 32175 bp, 18 predicted proteins | sample III_Fen_E2_4_FD_200452 | JGI IMG/M metagenome (GOLD analysis project Ga0302287, IMG submission 200452) | Peat permafrost microbial communities from Stordalen Mire near Abisko, Sweden - III_Fen_E2_4 | ecosystem: Environmental > Terrestrial > Soil > Wetlands > Permafrost | place: Sweden: Abisko... | reverse complement strand
CTTCTCGTCAGCTTCATAAGCGCCACCTTCCACCATCACCACGGAATGCTCTGTACCAGACACGACCAATTCGAGATCGGAGGCTTCAAGCTGTGCGTAGGTTGGATTGACAATAGGCTTGCCTTCGACGACAGCAACACGCACTGCAGCGACTTGCTCTTCGAAAGGAAGATCGGACAGACCGATTGCGAGCGATGCAGCAGCAACACCAAAAACGCCTGGATCAAAGGAACGATCAGCAGACAAAACTTGAACAACAACCTGCACTTCGCGGTTGAAATTTTCAGGGAACATTGGGCGAATAGGACGGTCAATGATGCGAGCGGTAAGAATTTCATCTTCGGAAGGACGGCCTTCGCGCTTGATGTAGCCACCGGGCAAACGACCTGTTGCGTATGCCTTTTCTTTGTACTCAACAGTGAGTGGGAAGAAGTCGGCAGCGATCTCTGGACCGAAGCAAACAGTTGCGAGGATAGCAGCATCGCCGATCTGCACGAATGCGGAGCCTGCAGCTTGCTTGGCCAAACGGCCAGTTTCAAAACGGAGCTTGCGGCCATCGGCCAAGTTGAGAGAAGCCTCTTCGGCTTTGAGCATCTTATATTCCACGAATTTCTCCTAGTCCAATGAAAAGGGCGGCGACCCTCGCCGCCCAATATGAGCTGATCTTAGTGGCGAAGGCCGAGATCTTTCACAAGCGCGCGGTATCCATCCAAGTCCTTCTTGGAATAATACTTGAGCAGACGCTTGCGCTTCGAGACGAGACCACTCAGACCCTTCAAAGAATGGAAATCCTTCTTATGAGTCTTGAAATGTTCTGTCAGGTTGCGAATACGTTCGGTGAGCACGCCGACTTGAACACGCACGTTGCCAGTGTCAGTTTCGCTTGCGCCAAGTTTGGTGACGAGCTCTGCAGTCTTTTCTTTCGTAATAGAGGCCATACGCCTTTCCTTTTGGGGGAATTCCCCGGTTCATGTGCATTCTTCCAGTTGAATCGTAGAACTAGCCCGTTGCACATCACAGGTTAACTGCGCCACCAACTCTTGCAAGCCGGCAAAACGCATTTCTCCACGAAGAGACAAATTTAACTTCATTTCTAGGGTTTTCCCATAGAGGTCACCAGACCACCCTGGAAGATGAATTTCTACCGAGGGTGCCACGCCATTGAAGGTGGGTCTGCGCCCAATATTTACCACGGCTAAATGCTTTTCACCATCGAAACAAGCGGCCCCGGCATAGACCCCAAATTGGGGTAACATTTTGAATTCAGCAACCTGAATATTTGCGGTAGGAAACCCTAAAGTGCGACCGCGAGCTTCGCCATGAATAACCTCGCCAGCCAAGGAATAGCAACGCCCAAGGAGTGTTTTAGCAAGCGCAACATCCCCAACATCAAGCGCTTCTCGCACTCGCGATGAGCTTACCACATCATCGCCAATCAATAGCGATTCTGCTCGGATGATTTTAAGCTTCGGAAATGCTTTGCGCACCTCGTCTAAATCGCCTTTACCACCCGCACCAAAGCGATGATTCTGTCCAAAGACCCAGACTGCAGCACCAAACTTTTTCAAGATCACATCGCGCACAAAGTCAATGCCCGCAAGGGATGCGAGGGACTTGTCAAAGTCTAGAGTCTCAAGAGGAATGCCTGCAGTGCGAAATAAATCACGTTTCTCGGCTAGAGGCGTAAGGAGCGGCGGGTGCCCAGGGGCGTCAAGATAGTGCCGCGTGTGAGGTTCGTAAGTAACCGCAACTTGTTTTAAATGTCCCGTTTTAGCTTCTGCACGCAGGGCATCAAAAATGCGATGGTGGCCTAGATGTAAGCCATCAAAATTTCCGGTTGCGACCACATGGCTGTAAGGTTCGCGCACATTCATATCAAACGCCATTCAATTGCAGCTCAGGAAAAAACACAGAGGATTCCACACGCCCCATGGCAACGGCTCGACCTTCTGCCATGGCAAATACAGAGGAGGAATCATCAAGGGACACACTGACCCGCTTCCCTTGGCGCACATCGCCTAAGCGAGCTTCGGTCAAATCAAAGCGCGGCCAATGGAATACAACTTCGGGTGCAATTAATTGTAGAGTTTCTGGATCCTTAATCGATTGTCCTTGTTCTACCATAAGCGAGCCAATGGCAAGCCTGCGAATCAAAGACACCGAGCCCACAGTTCCTAGGGCTACAGCAATATCGCGGCCAAGGGCGCGAATGTAAGTTCCTTTAGAACAAGCGCAAACCAGATCGAATTCTTGACATGAAACATCTTCAATAGAGGACTCAGGAACGGCTTGCAATTCAAGACGCATAATTTCGATTTGGCGGGGTTTGAGCTCGACCTCTTGCCCTTTGCGCATAAGGTCGGAAGCGCGTTTGCCTTCAATTTTAATCGCAGAATATTGCGGCGGTTTTTGCTGCTGCACACCTAAGAAGGTTCCGAGCACCGTTTGCAATTGCGCAGTAGAACGCGCCCCGTTTGGATCTTCGCTCAGCACTTCACCACGAAATTCTAAGGTGTCTGTGGTGCGGCCTAAATGTAGGCGAAAGCTGTACATTTTCGATTGCGATTCAATGCGATCAAGTAAGCGCGTGCATTTGCCCACGGCAGCAACCATAAGGCCGGTGGCTTCTTGATCCAAGGTGCCCGCGTGGCCGACACGCTTGGTATTGAAAGTTCGCTTCAAAGGGAAAAGAAGCTGGAATGAGGTCATTCCAGCTGGTTTATCGAGGAGCACAAAGCCAGAGGCCTCGTGCGAGGTGTCAGCGCTCTTCACCCTCAGAATCCTCGGAAGGCTTTGCCGGATTGGTTTCGATCAGATCGCCCTTAGCTTTCAGTTCGTGCAAAATCTTTTGGATGCGCAAGGAATGATCCAAGCCTTCGTCCAAAACAAATTGCAGCTGAGGCATGTGACGAATCTTAATGGACTTGAACATCACGCCACGCATGTAGCCAGCAGAACGCCCCAGCCCGATCAAGGTGTCCGCGCGTTCTTTCTCGGAACCGAGCACAGACACATAGACCTTGGCGTAGCTCAAATCTTCGGTCACTTCCACACGAGAAACCGTAGCCATGCCCACGCGAGGGTCTTTGAGACCCTGCTGGATCATGATGCTGATCTCTTCGCGAAAGAGTTCACCTAATTGATCGGTACGTCTTGTCATTTCTTTGGCTTCGCGTCGAGCTTTGCTGCTGCAGCCTTGGCCGCATCGGCTTCAACGTCGGCAAGTGTGCGTTGCACCTTGACTTCCTTGAAGAAGACTAGCGAGTCACCAGGCTCCAGATTGTCGTAGCCCTTAAGACCAATACCGCATTCAAGGCCTTGCTTGACTTCGCGAGCATCGTCCTTATGGCGCTTGAGCGATTGCACAACCGTGAGACCGAGCTCGACACCATCGCGGTAGACTCGAACATTGGACTCGCGATCCACAGAACCTTCGCGCACCATCACACCAGCGATCAAGCCAATCTTTGGAATCTTGAACACTTCGCGGATCTCGGCTTCGCCCGAGAGTTGTTCGCGAATGACAGGCTTCAACATGCCTTCGACCACACCTTGGATGTCTTCGATGATCTCGTAGATAATCCGGTAGGTGCGAATTTCGATGCCTTCGCGTTCCGCCAATTCGCGGATCGAGAGGGATGGCATCAAATGGAACGCGATAATGACCGCATCCGCAGAAGAAGCAAGCATGATATCATCATCCTTGATGGCACCAACGGCCTTGCGGATGATGTTGATCTTGACTTCCTTGTTGGTAAGACGTTCGAGCGAAGCTGCAATCGCTTCTGCAGAGCCATCCACATCGGCCTTCACGATCAAGTTCAGCTCGGAAATATCACCGCTCTGCTTACGATCGTAGACCTGTTCAAGGGACATATGCTTACGTGCACGCAGTTCGCGTTCACGTGCAGCCATGCGACGCTTGGAAGCAATTTCGCGGGCTGTTTTTTCATCTGCAAACACCACCATGTCATCGCCGGCTTGAGGAGTCTCGTCAAAACCGATCACGACTGCTGGAGTCGATGGACCGGCTTCCTTGCGAGGCTTACCACGCTCGTCAAACATAGCGCGAACACGACCCGAAGAATTACCGCACACGAACACATCGCCCACATGGAGCGTGCCATTCTGCACGAGGATCGTAGCCATAGCACCCTTACCTGCATCGAGGCGTGATTCAATCACAGTTCCGCGAGCGTTGGCTGTTGGATTGGCAGTGAGTTGCAAAACTTCTGTTTCGAGCGCAAGAGTCTCGAGCAGCTTGTCAATATTTTGACCAGAACGAGCAGAGACTTCAACACACGAGGTTTGACCGCCCCATTGTTCGACTTCAACACCGCGTTCAGCGAGCTGAGCACGAATCTTATCTGGGTTTGCGGTTGGCAAATCGCACTTAGTAATTGCGACGACCAAAGGAACCTTAGCCCCACGAGCAAGTTCAATCACTTCAAGGGTCTGTGGCATGACCATGGAATCAGATGCAACCACAAGCACGATCACGTCGGTAACTTGCGAACCGCGAGCACGCATGGCTGTAAAAGCCTCATGACCCGGGGTATCGAGGAACGTAACGTTTCCAGCAGGAGTAGCAACTTCGTAAGCACCGATATGCTGAGTGATTCCACCCGATTCGCCCGAAACCACATTGGCCTTGCGGATATAGTCGAGCAGGGAGGTTTTACCATGATCCACATGACCCATCACGGTCACAATTGGAGAGCGATGGCGCTGATCTTCAGCGTTATCCACGTCACCTTGGCTCAGGTTCTCTTCCACGTATTCTTCCATGAGCTCGACTTCGAAACCGAATTCATCGGCGAGCACTTGGATCGTTTCAAAATCGAGACGATGGTTGATAGTCACCATCATGCCCATTTCCATGCACTTAGCAATCACCTTCGCAGGCATTTGCTCCATGAGGCCAGCAAGCTCGCCCACAGTGATGAAATCGCTAGTCTTGAGAACAGCGCGTTCTGATGGAGCCCCTTCTTCTTCAATGCTCTTACGATATGTCTTCTTGACTGGGTTCTTAGAAAGGGAAGCCATCACGCGGTTCACGCTCTGACGGACAAATTCTGTCTGATCGCGCGCTGGTTCGGCCTTGCCGCCTTTCGCACCACCCTTGCCCTTACCTTTACCCTTGCCACCACCGCCGCCGCCATGACGACCACCACCGCCGCCGCCACTTGGGCCGGTCTTAGAGGCTTCAAAGCCAGCGCCGACAAGGACATCTTGCATGGTGTTGCCAAAGCCTGGACCACCTGGGCCACGACTTCCGCCACCACCACCAGGTCCACCCGCTGCGAGTGGACGATTATAATTACCAGGACCACCAGCAGGGCCTGTGCCACCATGAGGTGCGCCAGGAGCTCGTGGAGCGCTAGCCGTTCCACCTTGTGGAGAACGACCGAAAGAACCTGTATAGCCTGATGCGCCAGGACCACCACGGCCAGCACCGGGGCCACCGGGGCGACGAGCTTGAGCCTGCTGATCCTTGTGCTTCTGAATACGAGCAAGCATCTCGGGAGTAGGCCCGCTGATGGTTGCCTTCATTGCAGAAGCTGGACGAAGAGGCTGCGAAGCCTGTGAAGCATTTGCGCTAGCAGGGGCATTCGCAGCAGCAGGATTTGCTGGAGCAGAATGTGCAGTGTGCGGATGCGCAGGATTAGAATGTGCGGCATTGGAATGAGGTGCGTGCGGAGCATGAGGCGCTGCCGAATGAGGCGCTGATTGAAGTGCCGCAGAATCTGCAGTTGGAGCCTCAGGAGGCTGAGAGTGCACCTCAGCTTGGTGAGCCGCAGCTTGAGGGGCCACAGGCTTATGAGCGACGACAGCAGGTGCAACATCTTCCGGCACAGCCGCAGGCGTATGTTCACGTTGCTCGACAGGAGCAGGAGCGACATGCTCAACCTTTGTTGGAGCTGGTGCCGCAGCAACTGGCCTTGGAGCCGCTACCGCGGGCTTTGGTTCGGAAGATTCGTCGTGAGCTGGGCGCTTCAAGGTTACCTTGAGCTTGCGACCACCGACGTCTTTGCTTGTGGACGAATCCGAAGACGCACCAACAGGTTTAGAGGCAGCAGCCACGGGAGCAACTGTCTTTTTGAAGTGACTCTTCTTGTCGATCCGTTCCTGTTCCGCGATGGCAGACTCACGAATGGACTCAAACTGCTCCGCCGAGGCTACAGAAAAGAAACTGTTGACCTTGACTCCCTTCGTTTGCAGGAGTCTGGAGACGACCTCGGGAGAGACCTGATGTTTTTTGGCCCAATCCGAGATTCTCAATGTTTCAGCACTATTCATCCGTGTTCCGACTCCGTGTACGGGGTATGATCAAAATCAAATATCTGTGTTCTCTCGATCTTCGGGAAGCGACTCGTCAATCAACTCGTCCTTCTCTTCCACTTCAGCATCTAATCCAGCCTTAGCCATGGCTTCGACACCTTCCAACTCTTCTTCAGCACCCTCTTCACCAGTTGCCTTGCGGAAGAGGCCTTCGAGGCGACCCTTACGTGTGCGACTATCGCGGGAAAGATCCGAAGCACGTGGAGCCAACGCTTGTTGCTTCTCCTCGTCGGACTTCTCAGTCCATTCCGTTTCGCCGAACACATCGAGGATGCGTCCCACTAAGTTCGATGCCAAGCGCACGTTCTGACCATTGCGGCCAATCGCCTGAGCTAAGTCGGCATCAGCGACGATAATCACAGTGCGACGAGTGTCTGCCACATCGATCATCTTCACAATATTTGCGGGAGCCAAGGAACGACGGATATATTGACCCACGTCCTCTGTCCAGTTCACAATGTCAATGCGTTCATTGGAAAGTTCGCGCACAATGGCTTGCACACGATTGCCACGCATACCAACGCATGCGCCCACAGGGTCGATGCGGTTATCGCGAGACACCACTGCAATCTTCGCGCGGAAACCTGGATCGCGAGCTACGCCCTTGATCTCCACAGTACCTTCGCCAATTTCGGGCACCTCTTGACGGAACAATTCCGCAAGGAACTTGCCGCTGGTGCGAGACAAGATCACCTGAGCACCACCCTTCGCGGAGTCAGAAACCTCTTCAATCACAGCCTTGACAGTTGCACCGCGCTTGAGCTTCTCTTTGCGGATTTGTCCAGACTCAAGCATCACGGCTTCAATATTCTTACCAATAGAGACGAACAGCGCCTTCTTTTCGGTGCGGGTTACAGAACCCGTAATCAACATGCCAACCTTGTTGCGATAAGTCTCAAAAACCTTACCACGCTCGGCTTCCTTGACCTTCTGGATCAGGAATTGCTTCGCAGTCTGTACCGCTTGGCGGCCAAAATTTTCGACCGGAATTTCCATTTCGAGCAAGTCGCCTTCTTGCGCATCCTCGTTGAATTCCTTTGCATCTTCGAGGAGCATATAGCCCTCGTCCATTGCAGCCACTTCTTCAGCGGTCATCGACAAATCATAATCAGGATAATCATCCACGACTTCAACGCGGAGGAACACCTTTACGTCGCCTGATTCTGAATCGATTTCGACTTCGACGCGCTTCTGCAACTGCAAGAACTTGCGAGCCGCTGAGGCCAAAGCTTCCTTCAGAGCCTCCATGATTAAGTCAGCGTCGAGGTTTTTAACCGTCGCCACTTCCTTGAGGAGCTTATCAATCACTTCAGTGAGGTCATTCTTCTTCATAATTTATTTTCCATCACAGTTCAGCTTCAACCTTGGCCAGCAAAATCTCCGAGCGCAACACGGTCTGTTCCGAGCCCTTGGTCTTGGGAGCAAGCACCAAAGACTCTTCGGTCACGGACTTGAGTCTTCCAATCACGGGCGCGCCTTTGGGGCGGGTGACGCGAATCAGATGATCCAAATTGCGTTCAAAATCTCTCGTTGTCTTCAGCGGGCGATCCAGGCCCGGCGAAGAAATCTCAATCGTATAAGCAGAGGGAAGGATCTCTTCCAAGTCAATGCGGGCACCGAGCGTACGGCTCACAAGAGCGCAGTCGTCTACCGAAACTCCCTTAGGGCGGTCAATGAAAGCCCGAAGAATCTTGCGATTCCCAGCCTGAAACAAGTCGAACTCTACCAGCTCGACTCCGACCTCGGAGCAGGACTGCCGGACAATCTCGTCCAACCTTTCCCGATGTTCCAAATTTCACCTCATAAAACGAAGGGAACGCCCACTAGACATTCCCATTGGAAAGCAAATAGAGAAAAAATTCCGCGTTTCGACAACCTCTTTGGATGCGAATCACCTCTTTGCTATCTTGGGGGCATGAAGGCAATCATCCTCGTGGTCATAACTCTAGTTGGTTTTTTTGTGAATTGGCGCTATCTAAAGAAGGCTCTAGGCCAAATAGCAGAAAAGAACAAACTCGAACGCGCTGCGTTTAAACGCGCCCTGAACTATCCCATGACAATTGTCTGGTACGGCTACCTGTTCGCCTTTTTTGCAGGGCTCACGCTAAACAATCTCGTTTTCAGATAGCCACATTATTTTGTTCCGCGCGATTGATCCGTCACGTGGCATGAATTCTTTTCGTTGGCTTGGAAATAAATTCCTCGCGCCAAATAATTTCCTTGCAAATATTCTTTGCCTTGCAAGTCCACAAATTTAGAGCTTGTGCTCAACAAGGGTGCTTCGCAAGAAATTTTGCTTCTGTTTTTTTGAATCGTAGCAACCGGCGTTGAGCCAATAGTGCATGCGGCACCAGCAATCCACCCCGCTTTGACATTTTGCAACTCATACCAATTTGCAGGCACAGAAAGTTGCGACCAGTTGTGCAAAATTTTGGAAAATGAATCGGTCGAAACATTCACTTGAACACTATCGGGATAAACAGAGAGCATGCCCCAGCCCCACATATTTACTGTTTTATACGTCCAACCCGACCAATGAAGTTTTTGGGTACAGAACTGATCGAGAAGCCAGGTCAACGCAGTATCATTGATTTGCGAAGCTTGAAATTCTCCGACATAGCAAGGCACATTTAGCGAATCGTATTTGTGAACTAAAGGTGTAAACGCCGTTGCATACTTGGTTTTATTATCCGCAAGCGTTGGGCCATCGAGTCCATAAAAATGTTCTTGGTAGATCACATTTTTCCAACGCGTAGTATCGACATCGGTCCATTCAATCGAGATGATATGATCAGGATCAACAGACCTCACCGTATCATAAAGCGAGCCCATCACATTGCCGTTGTACGATCCCGTGGGCTCATTGAGCAAATCATAACCGAGAATGGTTGGATTGCCTTTGAAGTGCGTGGCAAACGCTTTCCAAATTTTTGCTGTGTGTTTGACCACGCTATCGACACCTGAAATTCCATCGTATTTTTTATTCTGATCAAGCCAAATATGATAGTCGAACAACACATGTAGATTCCTCTTTTTAGCTTCACTAACAATCCAATCAAAGCGAGTGAAGTCAATATTTCCAAGGGAATCGAGTTCCCAGTTCAAATCTTTATCTTGCAAATTTCTATACCAAAATGGTACGCGCACAAAGTTGAACCCTAACGCGTGAATCCGATCAAAGTCAGCAGACGTAATCCAGTTGTCTTGCCACTTCTTTACGAGCAGCCGAACTTCACTCGAAGAAAAGCGTTTCTCTAATGTTTGCAAAGCACTCCGCCCATCAGAATCAGAGGCAGAGCCATCTTGAATGCCGCACATCCAATTTTCTGTGACGAGCCATCCACCCAAATTCACACCATGAAACATGATCTCAGCCCCAGTTGCGGGGTCGATTACTTTTTTTCCAGACACCTTTAATACGCCTTGGGCAAAGCAGGTGCTAGAGAGCATTAGACAAACAATCAGCGCAGATACTTTAGATGTATTCATTCCATTAATCAATAAATTTTCCCACGCACACTCTCAATCCTACGCGGGTTGGTCTGGACAACTTTGTCCATGCAAAAAAGGGCTTGTAGTAAAGATGAACACGATTGCAAACATGTGTCGCCTTAACAATGCAGGTTCGGGCTGCTAAATTGGGTGGTGTACTCAGTGGAGTATATGTCTCCGTAATCAAGCAGAGCTTGAACGGATATATCAGGTGGGGGTCTCCGAGCCATCCCTCCGAAGGACATTCTTTGTTTGCTTTTCGTGTGCTATCATCATCACACAGTGAACAATTCAATGTTTATCATCGTCAAAAGGCTTTTACGAAACCACCCTCCTAGCAGGTGGTTTTCAATACAAACAAAAAAGCCCCCCACCGAAGTGAGAGGCTTTTTGAAAATTCAGATTCGACTTACTGTTGCTTGAACCAGATGAAGGAACCCACCGCGCGGTTCTTCACCACATAGCGGCCAGGCTGCAAGGCGTTCTCAATTGCGCCAACGCTGCCCAATTCCATATTGCCATTCCAAACCAAGCTACCCTTCATATCATACACCATGGTTTCACCCGCAATGTTCGAGATGGTAGGAGCTGTGCCATCGTTAGCCATCATGTAACGAGCAATTGGCTTCGTGATGGTCAAGTAGTTCGTAACGAAAGTGATGGAATAGTTCGAACCAGCAGTAACGCTACCCAGAGTAATTGCATACTTGCCAACCGCAGATCCAGCAGCACGGCTGAAAGTACCAGTCAAAGCATCGGAACCAACCAAGCCAGTAATTACTGTTGGGCTTGCAGAGAAGTCAGGATCAGCAGTCGCATCGGAAGCCTTTGTGAATGCACCCATGACGATCTTCACTGGAGCTGCAGTAACTGTGAAATTCACGCCTGATGTGAACTTAACCGTGTAGTTTGCATTTGCCGCAGTTGTGATAGAACCGGAATCGATTGCATAGGTTCCCTTATTTTCACCCGTTGCACGATGCAAAGTACCACTCAACACATCTGTACCAGACAAGCCAGTTGCAGTGTATGTCAAGGTTGGATCTGTTGCACCAAACACCTTACTCAGTGTCTTTGGAGTTACCGTGACAAGGCGCTTGGTAATGGTCAGCAACGAATCAGGAACAAAGGTGATCGTGTAGTTCGGGTTCGCGGAATCCTTCAGAGTGTTCTGGAGAATTTTGAAGGTCCCCACACCTTCACCCGCTTCGCGAGTCAGTGCGCCCTTCAACGCATCTGCTCCCACCAAGCCTGCTGCAGTGAACGTGTATGCAGGATTTGCGGCACCATAGATCTTTGTTAGACCCTTAGCCTTTACAGTGATTGGCTTTGGCACAACAAGCAATGTTTCAGGCACAAAGTGGAGCACATAATTCTTATTTGCCAAAGAACCCACGGTGATATTGTACTTGCCAACAGTCGTTCCGGCCTTGCGAGCCAGCTTTCCTGTGAGCGTATCTGAACCCACCATCGCAGAATCATTTGCACCTGGAACAATCGTGTACTTCAAGGTATCTGGTGTGCCATAGACCACAGTGTCACGAGTTGCATGGATCGAGATCGGACGCTGTGTGATCGTCAAGAAAGCTGTGGTGAATGTGATTGCATAGTTGGTGTCCTTGAACGCACCAATCCTTATCGCATACTTACCAGCAGCACTTCCTGCATCACGGCTCAACCAGCCCTTAGACTTATCTGTGGTGAAGGTATCACCCAAGACATAACCAGTGGCAGTGCAAGCAAGCTTCGTAGTATCCAATGCGGCGGCATCGCCAAACACGTAGGACTGAGCCTTTGCTGCAACAGTCAGTGACTTAGGCATAATGCGGAGTGAATGTGGTACGTACTTGACTGTGTAGTTTGGATTTGCGGTAGTCGTAATCGAGTTTGAATCGATTGCGTATGTACCCTTTGTCCAACCATTCGTATGACGCGTCAACGCACCCGCCACAGTATCGCCAGCCACCAAACCTGTCGCCTTAAAGGTAAGCGCGAAAGTGGTATCACCATAGATCTTAGTCAACGTATCCGCTGTGATGGTCAAAGCCTTACGCTTGATCGTCAAAGCCTTTCCAACGTATGTGATCGTGTAGTTTGGATTTGCGGAGTCGGTTACGGTTCCTTGTGTGATTGCATAAGGCGAGCCAGCAACCGATGTTCCCGCAGCGCGCGACAAGGTTCCCTTCAATACATCCGAACCAATCAACTTGGTTGGCGTGGTCACGAATGTGAACTTAGGATCCAAGCTTCCGTAGATCTTGTTGGTATCCACTGCGGTCACCGTAATTGGCATTGGCGTGATCACAAGGTTGTTGGAAACGAAGGTGATCTTGTAGTTCGCGTTGGCTAGTGTACCCTGGGTAATCGCATACGTTCCCGCAGCAGTTCCCGCCTTACGAGTCAAGGCTCCAGTCATGGTGTCAGTCCCAACCAATGCAGGAACACTAGTCCACTTCAGAGTGTCTGGAGTTCCATAGACGATCGACTTTGCTGTTGCGGTAACTGTAATTGGCTTTAGACCAATCGCGAAATTCTTCGACACAAAGGTGATCTTGTAGTTCTTATTCAGAACCGTATCGAGGTTTCCTTGGGTCACCGCATACAAACCAACCTTCTCTCCACTCTTGCGAGACAGAGCACCGTGCAGCACATCAGCACCAATCAAAGCAGGAGCCGTCTTGTAGGTGAACGCCGTAGGATCCATTGTACCATATACCTTACGCAACGTATCTGCTGTGACGGTAATTGGCAAACGAGTGATCTTGAAGTTGTTTCCCACATAGGTGATCAAGTAGTTCTTGTTGCGAGTGGTATCCAAGGTACCTTGATTGATTCCATAAGTACCCACAGAATCACCAGTTTCACGCACCATTGCACCGTGCAGGGTATCGCCAGTCTTTAGAGCAGGAGACACCTTGAAGGTCAGCTTGGTAGGATCCGCTGCACCATACACCTTGGTCACAGAATCCGCAGTCACAATCACTGGCTTTCTGATGATATTCATCGCGGCAGCAGTGTAAGTGATATGGTACTTAGGATTCAGTGAATCTGTGAGAGTTCCTTGTCTAATCGTATAGAGAGCCACAGAATCACCAGCATCGCGAGCAAGCGCACCGGCCAACTTATCACCCTTGTAGATGGTATCGCCAAGGCTCTGAGAATTGTCAACAATCCAAGTCAAGGTATCCACTCCACCATAGTACTTGAGGACTGGGTTTGCCTTGATTGCCAAAGGAGCTCTTGCGATCGGGAATGTATCCGTGAAGGTTGGAGCAGCAGCCCAATTGCCATCACCCACTTGATTGGACTTAAGAATACAGTTACCTGGCAGAATTCCAACCACCTTACTCGTGTTTGAAACCACTGTACAGATTGTGGGCGAAGCGGAAGTGAACGTTGTTACAAGACCGGAAGATGCAGTGCTAGCGACCAAAGCCGTATCACCGTATCTGGTTGGAGCACCAACAATGCTTGCAATGGTCTGATTCTTCTTGGCAATCGTGAAGGTCTGCGTAATCGAATCGGCCTTCAGCCACTTGGAATCACCAGCTTGCTTAGCCATGATGATACAAGCGCCTGCAGTCTTTGCATACACCTTCTGGGACACCAACACAGAGCAGACAGCAGCAGTCGTTGTGCTGTAGGTCAATGCCAAACCAGAAGTTGCAGAACCGGTTACCGCAGCAGAATCATGATAGGTAGCAGGGCCACCCGCCAAGGTTCCAATCGTCTGTGGACGCTGAGTAATCGTCACGCTTGCGGTATCTGAAGTATCGGCCTTCCATTGAGAATTACCCGCTTGGATTGCCACGAACTTACAGGTACCTACGTCGAGAGGATAGAGCTTGTTCAAATCAGCCAAAGTGCTGCCGACCTTACAGATAGACGAAGTGGTTACCAGATAAGTGAACCCAGTCAACCCAGAATTTGTGGTTGAAACGAGAGCCACGGTATCTAAGTACTTCGCGGTTGTAATGGTGGGCTTAACCACGGTTTGAGTTGCGGAGCCAATCACACTGCTGGTCGATACTGTACCTGCTTGGTAGTTAGAGTTACCAACTTGGTCAGCCTTAACCGTGCAAGTGCCCACATCCTTTGCAGCAACCTTGACATTGCCTGTACCCACAATCACCACGCACACATTGGGAGTCATGGATGTGTAGGTAATAGGAGTTGCACCGGTCAAAGTCTTCTTGGTGGTATCGGTATAAGAGAGGGTGCTGATCACCGTTGTATCCTTGAAGGTGGTAGGCATGACCGTGATTGGAATCAAGGTCTGGTTGTGCTTACCAATCTGGAAGGTTGTGACCACCGAGTCGCTGAAGTACTTGGTATCACCTGCTTCCACAGCCTTCACTGCGCAATATCCAATGCCCGTTGCAAAGACGGTATCATGGGAAACCTTGCAAATAGTGGCTGCGGTGATGGTGGAATACGTGAAGGAATTTGTGGTTGTCTTCGATGTGGTTGCAGCCAACTTCACGGTATCTAAGTAGCCGCTTGGGCCATTCGTGAGTGCAGCTACAGTCTGGTGTGCTTGGCCAATCACCACAGTAAGGTGTGCCTGTGTTGCAGCAGCATACCGGACGTTACCCGCTTGATCCGCATCGATCACGCAAGAACCCACATTCTTCGCTGTTATGGTAGAACCAGAAACCGAGCAAATCGTTGTGGTTGCGGTACTGAAGGTCACTGGTTGACCCGATCCACCACCCGAAGCAGAGACGCCAAAGGTTGCACCATATACTGGAGTCGTGGTGGTTGGTGTGAACGAAGTGATCGTTTGAACACCCGTTGCAATCGTCATCGCTGATGAAATTACCGTTGGAGCAGCGTTGTAACGACCATCACCACTCTGATTTACTGTGAGCTGGCAAGATCCAAAATCAACGGCAGTCACCACAGAATCATGTGTTACAGAGCAAACCAACGGAGTCAGTGAAGCGTACAGCACAGGAAGTCCCGAGGATGCAAAGCCAGGCATGGTTACAACCTCACCATAGGAAGTTGGGCCTCCTGTGATTGCAGCAATGGTTTGGTTTGCCTTCGCAATTGCAAAGGTCTTGGTTACTTGGCTTGCAGCACCGAAGCCTGAACTCGAAACACGATCAGCAGTGATTGCGCAAGTTCCAGCCTTTACTACTGTAATAACACCATCATTGATACCGATTGTGCAAACATCCGTGGTTGTGGATGCGAAGGTTACAGGAAGTCCCGACAGGGTTGTTGCTTTTGCAGTATCTGGAGCCCCGAAGGTTGGAGTTATTGCAGTCAAAGTGATTGGATTGATCACATCAGTTGTTGCATTGATGAGAATATCTTCCTTCACTTCGGTTGCGGCATTGTAGTTTGCTGTGCCAGCTTGGTTCGCCAGAATGTAACAGGTACCCACGGATACAGGGGTTACAGTAACCGTAGAGAGATGTGTTGTTGCATTGAATGCGCTGGTGTTCACTGGAGTACTTGCACTATTCATAACGGTGCAAACGCCTGGAGTCGAATCCGTGAAGGTTACCGCAAGGTTTGAAGAAGCAGTTACCGACACTGTGATTGGCGTCCCAAATGGAGCCGACGAAGGAGCCGTCAAAGTAGGAATCGTCTGCGAAGCCTTGATGATTGTGAAATCTTGAGTCTTCGTGACGGCAACCTTGTAGCTTGAATCACCAGCTTGGTTCGCTGCAATCGTGCACTTACCAACGGATACTGGGGTGACCACGCTTCCATTGGTACCAGACACAGTGCAAACACCTGTCGTCGTCGAAGTGAAGATCACAGGAAGACCCGAGGAACCTCCAGTTGCAGTCACAGTGAATGTTGCACCAAAGGTGGGCGTGCTAACAGTACTGATGGTTCCAATCGTCTGTGCTGCAGAATCAATCGTCAGATTCGCAGTGACCCTTGAAGCCGCGGCAAAGGAATTATCGCCGGCTTGATCCGCATAGATCGTGCAAGTACCAGCCTTCACAGGCGTAATCACACTTCCGAATGTACCACTAGAAGTACACACGGTAGGTGTATGCGATGTAAAGGTCACATTGAGACCCGATGTCGATGTTGTCGACACAGTAGCTGGGGCACCAAATACGGTTGGGCCACCTGCAATCGCTTCAATCGTTTGCGCAGCCTTGCCAATCGTGAAGTTTTGAGAGATCTGTGGAGCAGCCGCCCACTTGGAATCTCCAGCTTGATCTGTCGTGATTGTACAAGTTCCACTTGATTTTGGGGTCACAATGCTGCCGGCAATGGTGCAGACGAGAGGTGTGGCGGATACGAAGGTTACAGGAAGCCCCGATGTTGCGGTAGTAGAAAGATTTACTGCAACGCCGAAAGCGGAAGGACCTGTAGCGATATTCGTAATCGTTTGTGGCTTCAGTGTAATTACAAAAGTTTGTGAAACCTCACTTGCAGCAGCCCACTTCGTATCACCAGGCTCATTAGCCTTGATAATGCAAGAGCCTGCAATTACTGGGGTCACAGTCGTTCCAGACACAGAACATACGAGTGGTGTTGATGTCGTGAATACGACGGTGTTACCCGATGTTGCTGTGGCAGAGAGTGTACCATTGGTTCCCCAAACAGTTGGGCCACCTGTGACAGCACCGATAGTTTGAGCTTCTTTGGCAATGCTCAAAATCACTGAATCTTGAGGTGCAGCAAGGTACTTTGTATTGCCTGCTTGGTTTGCATAAACTTTGCAAGAACCACTCTTCGCAGGGGTCACGAGACCAGTAGTCGAACCCACTGAGCAGAAGCTAGCATCTGCCGTAGTCCAAGTAACCGCAAGGTTAGAGCTTGCTGTGGCTGTCACCGCTGCAGGCGTTCCATATACAGTTGGGCCACCTGTGATAGAACCAATCGACTGAGCCGACTGCAGAATAGTGAACGTGGGGCTAACCGTCTGTGTCGCGGCAGAGTATTGAGTGTTGCCAGCCTGATTGGCATTCACTGTGCAAGCACCAACATCTACTGGAGTTATTGTAGCGGTGTTATTACCGTTATCCACAACAGTACAGACCGAGGACGAAGCTGCACTAAAGGTGAGCGCGTGGCCAGAGCTACCACCCGTTGCAGACACATTGAATGTTGCTCCATAGGTTGGAGGCACAGAGGTCGATGTGGACCAAACGATTGTCTGTGGTGCAAGCGAGATCGTAATGTTGTTCGACACCTGAGGCGCAGGATCATAGAACCCTGCATCACCAGCTTGGTTGGCTGTAATTGTGCAAGTTCCCTGAGCCAATGGGTGAATCGTGGTGCCGTTGGTTCCACTGGTAGAGCAAGTCAAAGGAGTCGTGGAAGCAAAGACCACAGGCTTACCCGATGCTCCACCCGTTCCCGAAACCGTGAAGTCTACACCATAAGGCTGAGCCCCCGGATTTGCGAACGTAATGGCCTGAGACTTGTTCACAATGGTGAAGTCCTGAGTCTGACTTGGCGAAACAGCGAGATAGCGAGCATCACCAACCTGATCGGCTTGGATTGTGCATGTTCCACTGGCTACTGGTGTGACTACGCCAGTGGTGGCATTGACGGAGCAGACGCCTGGGCTATTCGAGGTAAAGGTTGTGGCAATACCCGAAGTCGCTGTAGCAGCTACCGTGAACTGAGTTCCATAGGTAGGCGTAGCTGTGGCAGTAGTAATTGCGCCAATAGTCTGTGCAGCTTTTGCAATCGTCCAAGTCTTATGTACCTGAGTGGCAGCACCATAGTTAGAATTACCCCCTTGATCTGCAGTAATGTTGCAAGATCCTGCAGTCACAGGAGTCACATTGCCCGAAGCATCCACAGAGCAAACGCCAGTCGTTGTCGAAGCCCAAGTGAGCGCAAGGCCAGAGCTTGTTGTCGCTGTTACGGCAGCAGTAACACCAAAGACCGAAGGGCCACCAGAAATGGCGCTGATAGTCTGCGTTGTAGGTGCAATGGCGAAGCTATGATCCACAGGAGTTGCTGCGCTATACTTTGAATTGAAAGTTTGAATGGCGTGAAGTGTGCAAGTTCCAGCAGAAACCGGCGTGACAGTAAATCCAGAAACCGAGCAAACAGAACCTGTTAGGCTAGACAAGACCACCGGTTGTCCAGAACCGCCACCAGCTACTGAAACCGTAAATGGCGTGCCAAGAGTTGGTGTGGCTGGATTCGTTGTGGAAGACCAAACAATCGCCTGTGCAGCCTTTGTGATTGTCACGTTGATCGTGGTTTGTGGAGCGGCATCGTAATTTGTTCCACCAGCTTGATTGGCTGTCACCACGCAGGTGCCAGCATCTGTTGGGGTCAAAGCTCCGCCGCTTGATACAGAACAAACCAATGGAGAGTTCGATCCAAAGAAAACCGCATTTCCAGAACCACCACCGTATGCAGAAACCTGAGCGGTTCCATCATAGGGGATCGTTGCAGGAAGTGAAGAGAACAGCGAGATTGCTTGGCTTGCATTGGCAATCGTGAATGAATTGGTTACAGAAGCCGCAGCACTATACTTCGAATCACCAGCTTGGTCTGCCTTAATTGTGCAAGCGCCACTCTTCACTGGAGTAACTAATCCAGAGGTGGAGTTGACCGAACATACCGAAGGCGTGGTCGAAGTAAATGTTGTTGCAAGCCCCGAAGTTGCCGTGGCCGCTACTGTAAATCCAACGCCAAAAGTGGGAGTGCCCGTTGTTGTAATTGCACCGATAAATTGGGCTGCAGGACTGATAGTAAAATTCTGCGTAGTCTGTACTGCTGTGTACTTGGTATCAGCAGCAACGCTAGCCTTGATTGTGCAAGTTCCACCAGACACTGGCGTCACAACGATTCCAGCAACGGTACAAACCAATGGTGTTGTTGAAGTGAATGTGATCGCACCACCAGACGTAGCTGTCGCACCCACTGTAGCTGTTGTGGGATACACGCTTGGTCCACCAGCAATCGCGGAAATTGAATTCGTCGCTAGCGCAATCGCAAAATTCGCAGAATCTTGTGAAGCCGCATTGTAGAGTGCATTGCCAGCTTGGTCAGCCTTGATCGTGCAAGTGCCCGCAGTAACAGGCGTGACCGTTGTACCTGAAACAACGCATGCAGGGGATGAGGTCGAGAAAATAATTGAATTTCCCGAAGCTCCACCAGATGCGGATACAGTGAATGGTGTTCCATAGGTTGGTGTCGCACCCGTTGTAATTGTGCCAATCGTTTGACTCAATGCAGCAATCGTGAGAGTCGTTGTCACCTCAGTGGCCGCAGAATATTTAGCATCACCAGCTTGGTCGGCAGCGATAATACAAGAGCCGACGCCAACCGCAGTCACTGTGCTTCCCGAAGTGGAGCCCGAAAGTGTGCAAACACTAGGTGTCAAGCTAGTCAGAACAACTGCATATCCAGAAGTAGCAGAAGTGGTCACAGCACCCGTTCCTTGATATGCTGTTGGGCCACCAAGGATCGGCGCAATCGTTTGAGAAGCCTTGGCGATGGTAAACGAAGCCGTGACTGTGGGTGCAGCATTGTATCTTGAATCACCGCCCTGATCAGCGGAAACCATGCAAGTTCCCGCTTTTACAGGAACCACAGTGGTAGAACCAGCCGCGATCGTGCATACCGATGAAGTCAAGCTCGCAAAAGTTACAGGGAGCGCAGAAGTTGCTGTCGCTGAAACCGTCGTTGAAGTTCCATAAACCGTGGGGCCACCTGTGATAGCACCAATCGTTTGATTGGCAAAGTCGATCACGATAGAACGAGTCTTCTGAGGAGCTGCTGCATACTTACTATCCCCAGCTTGGTTGGCGGCAATAGTGCAAGTACCCTGTGTAACAGGAGTGATTACACCTAACACGTTTGTGCAAACAGCGGGAGTCAAAGAATTGAACACAACGGTGTTACCCGATGTCGCCGAGGCTGAAACCGTGAAAGTACCGCCACCAAATACTGGCGAATTATTGGTCGAAGCAATGGCTCCAATCGTCTGGGAAGCCAAGGCAATAGTGACATTGTTCGTAATGGTAGGAGCAGCCAAATAATTGGCATCAGCAGCTTGATTCGTAGTGATTGTGCAAATACCCGAAGTGGCTGGAGTAACCACACCTGTAGTGGCATTGACAGCACATACTCCAGGTGTCGTAGATGCATAAGCAAGAGCACTGGAAGATGCGCCACCCGTGGCACTTACGGTGAAAGGACTTCCATAGGTTGGAGTTCCTGTAACCGTCCATCCAGTGATTGTTTGTGGAGCCTTAGCAATGACCGAAGTCGTCGTTGAAGTTGACTGAGCATAGAAATTGTCTGCAGCGCTCGTATAAGTAATGGTGCATGTACCAGGTGCCACAATGGACAACACGCCAGTGCCAGCAACGATCGTGCACACGGTTCCAGTGGAGGAACTCCAAGTGCCCGCACCAGACGAAAGTGATGCAGGCGCAGAAAGTGTTGTTGTGCTTGCAGAAAACACTGTGGGCAAGCCGTTAATTGGGCTAAGCGTCTGTGGAGCAAGCGCGATGTTAAGATCCACCGGTGTTGCTGCCACGGAAGTCCACATTGAATTACCAGCGTTGGTTGCAGTCACGGTGCAAGTGCCCGCTTTCAGTGGCAAAACATAACCCGTAGAGGAATTGACGGAGCAAACCGCGCCAGTGCTCGTTCCATATACAACAGGAATAGGAGAGTTCGTGGTCGCCAAGATTGCAGAGGTTGTCCCATAAACAGATGGACCACCAGATATTGCACTGATGGTCTGTGTTTCTGGAGCAATGACAAAGGTATGAGTTGTTTGGGTTGCTTGCGCATAATACGAGTTTCCGGCTTGATCGGCATTGACGATGCAATTACCGCCGTCCAAGGGAAGCACAAAAATTCCCGAGACGATGCAAACCGAAGGAGAGCCAGAGGTAAGCACAACTGGATTTCCAGATGCTCCACCCGTGAGCACAACCAACGTGAATGAACTACCGTAGGTCGGTGTACCAAGCGTTGATGGATTGCCCGAAAGGGTCTGGGTTGCTCTGACAACCACAAAATCTGTGCTCGTCTGAGGAGCCGCAGAATAGGTGGCATCACCAGCTTGATCGGCCTTGATCGTACAAGTACCGATACCCACAGTCGTCACTGCAGTACCCGAGACGGTACACACATCTTCCGTGGTGGAAGTAAATGTAACGGTGAGTGACGAAGACGCCGTTGCAGAGAGTGTTGATGTCCCTGATGCAGCGTACATGGTTGGGCCGCCTGTGACGGCTCCTATAGTCTGTGCCGTAAAAGCATAAGACTGCAGCGCAAGCGCCAGCCCTATCCCTGTGGCGATTTTAAATATCTGCTTCACAACTCCTCCTTGGCGTTATTTTCATGGAAACATCTCCAAAGTGGAGTTGCTTCGATTTTTCGACTTTCCCTAGTCTCTCAACATCATCGGCACGAATGCAAGCGAATCAAGCAACTTTCTTGTTAAAACAAAAATTTGCTGCAAATACTTTTTGGGTTTATTTCGCTGTTTTAGTTTTTTTTGTTGATGTTGGTTGTGAAGCTATCAAATCAAGATGAGAGAATCAATTCAATACAGCTTCAAGAAATCCTCGACAAAAGCCGAGAGTACTGTATAATGAACAATGCGAAATGTTGCGGTTAGAAAACCCAGCGTTCCATAAATGGAGAAATTATGATCTCACGAGCAATGCAACTCTCAATAAGCTTTGTCTTGGCTGCGCTGTTTCAAGTTGCGCTTGCAGATACAACAACCCCCATCGATCTTAGCGGCATCGTCTTCGACGCCAATGGTAATGGGCTTCCCGGGGTTACGATCACAATCAAAGATATGGGATTTTCTGCGACTTCAGATGCACAAGGTGCTTGGAGCATCTCTAACGGAGTCTCTGCTACTAAAGATATTCCCACAGATCGCAATTCATATTTTGAAATTTACGGACAATATTTGCAATTGAATTTGATTCAAGCAGGCCAAGTTCAAGTCGACATTATCGACCTCATGGGTCGACAATCAAAAACCTTATTAAAAGAATCCATTGGCAATGGACAATACAACGTAAATCTTGCTGCAGCCAATGTTTCCAAGGGCGTATGGCTTGTGCGGGTAAAAACGGCTGGTGAAACTCACGTACTTCGTTGGGTGAACTACGATGGAAATAATCACACAAGTAAACTAGCAAGCACAGTCCACACGCACCAACCCATTTTATCGAAAAGCATTGGTGATCCAGACTCATTAATCATCACTTATAATTCGCACGAAGTTGCTCGTCTTGAACAAGCAAACCTTGTTGCAGGCGCACTCCCAGATTTTATTGTGTGCACAGTCAAACCAGTTGTCACACCAAAGACCGCAGGCATTGTTCTGGATTCTTTACCGCTCTACGTTTTACTCGGTGACTCTTTTACCGTTCATTTTAGTTTCGATCCTGCGCTTTGGAATTCCGCAAAACTGAGCGTAGGTGCAGATAGCATTTCTTCAGGTGATTCAGTATACACCGTCGCACTCCGTGCTCCCACAGACACCGTTAAGCTTACTCTCGCAACACGCTCACAAACATTAGCGTTCAAGAATATTGGAAACAAATCTTTTGAAATCGGCAAATTTGCAGTCGGTGCAACCGCGAGTTCGGGTCTTCCTGTAACGCTGAATTCAACCACAACAGATATCTGCTACGCATACGGAGACTCCATTGTCGTATCTGCGCTGGGAACATGTAGAATTACAGCCATTCAATCTGGCAGCGACCAATTCAATGCCGTCGAAGTAGATACCTCTTTGCAAGTAACCGTCGGCGCACAAACGATGACGTTTGATTCTCTGCCCGATCACACCTATGGCGACCCCAACATCGCTTTAAATGCAACAGTAACTTCGGGTCTTCCCATTACCTACTTCGCAACCACAACCAAATGCAGCATCCATGATTATCTTCTTTCACTAGACAGCGCAGGCACGTGCATCGTTAAGGCTGTGCAATCTACCACAGTCAATTATGTTCCTGCGACTATAACGCGCAGCTTCCAAATTGCAAAGGGCATGCAAACCATTTCCTTCACACCAGTTCCTACAAGAACTTATGGCGATGCATCCTTTGCTGTTTCAGCACAAGCATCTTCTGGGCTGGCCACAACGCTCTACTCCATAACAAAGTCGGTTTGCACTGTCAGTGGAACAAGCGTTACCATCGTTACAGGAGGGAACTGCATTCTGCAAGCAGCGCAAAGTGGTAATGCAAATTACAATGGCTTACTTGCTTATGACACCCTTGTGATTGCCAAGAAAGCGCAAGTCGTGACGATCACTCCTATCGATCAAATGGCATTTTCTACAACCCCTTTTACCCCAAAAGATACAGCAGAATCTGGGTTGCCGGTTGTCATTAGTTCAGCCACACCTAATGTCTGTACCGTAAGTGCGAATGCTGTTACTACAGTCACCAGCGGCCGTTGCAAATTGGTGGCAACTCAAGCAGGCGATGAGAAATACCTCAGTGCGATTAGTGATACAGCAGCATTCAATGTGATTCAGGCAACTCAAACAGTGAACTTTACGCCTTCGACTCTTTCAGATGTTACGAATGGTGTTGCGAACATTCCTTTCACAGTAAGCGCAACGTCAGGACTTCCTGTTACGATATCCGTAAGTGATCCAACGGTCTGTAGCGTAGATGTCTCAGGATCGATCACAATAAAGGCTCCGGGCACGTGCGAACTGTTGGGAGACCAAGCGGGCGATGGACGTTACACAGCTGCAGCCCAAGCCTTGCTGAGCTTCACGGTACTTCCTACGCCATAAGATTACTAAGCCTCGTGCAAGCGAGGCTACAAATCGGCCCATAGTGCACTGAGCTTCCAGAAGGTTTTCTTCGACTGGGGCTCAGCATTTTTCTTCGCCGTATGATCCACGTGAGCTTGCACTTTTGCAAGCAACGCTTCCACTGATTTTTCTAGTTCTTTGGTGAGCTTGCTTTTTGCTTGCGCCATCTGGCCGTAATCAAAAAAGACCACAGAATCTTCGGACAACGAGCGAATATCAAAACTTTTTAGAATCAAAGTACGTGCAAGATTTTCAAAGGCCTGCGGGCCTGCAAAAATATGTTGATGCACCTCGCCAAACTCATTCAGAGCAAAACAATCTAAGGTTTCAATAGCTACGCATGAATCATGTGAACGTGCATTTACAACCACAAATACGCGTTGCAAATTTCCAATTCCATTCCAAGAATGAGAGACTTGCTCGAGTATGGATTCCGTAGGTAAAAAGGCCGCAAACTGTTTTAAAAATTCACTAATGAACTGCACCCCATGAGTATGATTCATGTGCACTGTAAATTTTTGCGCATCGTGGTAAAGCCCATTCACAGCAAGCCAAGCGCAGGCATGTAATAAATCAGTGTGCTCACAAACAGGAACCTGCTTACCCGTTTGCGACGACGTGTGAAAATCGACTTGAACTATCCATAATTCAGTGTTTTGTGAATTCCGAGCCTTGACAAAACGAATGATGTGAATGGTGCGCGCATCGAGCAAATGAAACATCCGCGAGACTTTCCCAGGCTCTTGTTTTAAGTACGCACGCAACGTTTTTCCCATGATGGTGCGATCGCGATCCGAGATTGCGCCTTGCACTAGCGAAGCCTTGGGCTGCAGTTTGAGATAGGTTGCAATGAAATAATCTTGGATCGCTTTGGCGAGCGCTGCTTTCTCGGCGTATGGCCATTCGGAAAAAGCATGCATGTGCGCAAACTCATCTTTACCAAACATCCAACTCGTGGCGAGATCTTGCAAAGCATTCCATTTCTTGGCATGTTGCGTGGTCGATACACCCGCTAAACATTTGACTAAGAAGCACGTTTCTAATAATCGCAATTCGGAATCAGACCCAGGCTGGCTTCGCTTAAACCTGCGCACAGCTTCCATCATTTCTAAGTACGGATCAAGTCGCTCAACTTCATCGGCTTCCGCGATTTTTCTTTTCAGTTGATTGCAAAGAAGAACCACAGGATCCGAGAATGCATAAGCTTCGAGCAACGCAATTTTGATCACGGATTTAAAAGGCGAATGCAAGCCTTTCAGAATTTGCCACAAGGCCGCACCAAAGATTTCTTGTTCTGCGAAATCATCGACGCTTCCGATTTCAACCAGTGATTTTGTGGCTTGAAATTTTCCACCCTCAAGCGGACGAGCCCAATGAACAGGCTTCTTGCCTGCGATCCAGATCATGGATCTATAAAATTCGTCTTTCAATAATTTCTTTAATGCACTTCCACACGATTCGCCACCGAGTTCGCCAAACTCTTCGTTACGTAAATCTTCAATATCGGTTGCAAAAAAATGCACTTCTAATTTGTGGCTTGTCATAGCCCAATTCTCAAGCAACGAAATTTTTTGACGCAAGAGTTCTAGCTCGGAAGCCTTGAATTTGCTGCGATCAATGCCGATCCAGAAATCCATATCGCTGCCCGCAGAAAATGCCAATGTGCCTGCGGAGCCCATTAAATACAGGAATTCAATGCCTTGGTGTCTATTGAAGAATCCAGTCTTCTTTGGATGCAACGTCTTGAGCGTCGGAAACCAATCCACCAAACGGCTGCGATCATCATCGGATGGGTCGTAGCCATAAACACCATACACGGCATCGCCTTCCAAAGACGGAAACAACAGGGAACCATCAAGGTGAAAAATCATGGGCAATAGCTGCAAAACTTGGCGATGATCTTTGCTCAACTGCGACAAATGAAACTGGTAACGCAAAGCATTTTCTGCCTGCATTCGCTCTAATAGTGGTGATGTCCGCTCGCTGAATAAACCCATAGTTTGAATGTACGTTGCCACACAGGGAGCTGCAATCCCAAAGGCGGAAATGCGTTGTGAACAATGCATTCGCTAGGGCGCAGATTTTGGAAAGGAAATTTTGCCAATTATGGCAATTTTTCTACAAAGGAAATACAAGACTAGAACTGCCAACCAAGTTCCGCGCCGATTGGAAGCGAAATTACATATGCATTTTTGCCCGAGCCATTGTAACCCTTGTCGCACTGCAAACCGGAGTAGATGCCGAACAAGAAGTGATCTCCCTGTACACTCAGATCAAGTTCTGGTCGAACCCCCAAGCCCCTCCATGTACTTGTCTTAGTGGTAGTTGAATAATTGGCAAGAAGCCTTGAATACTCAACCTGCAAGACCCCTTGTGTTACAATGCGAATTAAACTGTGGCTTGCGGCAAGTTCGTAAATTCCTCTCACACCCACGCTCGATATTCTTTGTAAAGACAATGGATTTTTTTCGTCCGTATATTGATCCAGATATGAAGCGTTTATGACTCCAGGGCCATGGTAAACAACACCTAAGCCCCATCTGCTGGGGATATACTCAAGCACAAATTCTGCTGATGCGGCAAGCTGGTCAGAGACAGGGTTAATCACAGGATTGGTTACACCATTGGAAACCGACTCTCCCAACACAGGAGCCATATATCCACGAGCAAGAAAAATGACAGGCCTACGTCGTTCGTTGGTTTTCGCACTTTGAATTTCAGAATATCGGGTTGTGAATGGCAGCGCCCCCAAGATCCTCGATGCAACCTCGTTTGCTACCACATTCGCGTCTCCACCTACAAATTGTAGGATTCGTTTTTCTGATATGCGTGCCACATATTTCTGCTTCACGACATCCCAGATTCCAGTTCGGTATCCCGCAAAGCGCGCAACCGTATAATCTTTTAAATCATTGCTGTAGAGCGGGGCCCCATAACTCATGTATCCAATAATCTTGGGAGTGCTATCAATGCATTCTTGCGCAGACAATTCAGCAACGACAAGCAAGTATCGGACACCTCCCGCGGCACATTCCGACTTTGGCTTGGGTAATCGTAACGTATCTTCGCCATCAATGTATTCTAACAAGCTATCCGATAAGCACGTCGCAGGCTTCTCCGCCAACGAATAATTCTTCAGACCCGTGCGGAGAACTTCTGGCACAACAGAATCGAGTCGCAGCTTCAACTCTGATATCGCTTCCGGGGGAATTGTTTTCAAGTCCGGCTTGTTTTTTTCCTTAGGGTTCAAGTACGTAGCTGAAGCTTGAGCCAAAACAAGTCCTATGGTTTCGCCTCGTGTTAGATTGACTTGATCCCCAGGATCCATCTGAAATTTCACAGTCGAAGCACACCCCATCAAGGCGATGTACACAGAGCAAATACAAATAATTTTGATCGACTTTTTCATCCTGGATTCCTTTGGACTCAATCCCTCTAAAGAGAGGTAAATATAAACACTGTCAACGCACCTCGCCTTGGGACAGAAGGCATCACCAGCCCCGATGAAGTGATTCGTGTGCTGTTAAGTGACGCGACAACAGGCAGCTAAAAAAAGAAGTTCAGAGGCCCCTCGGCCTATATAGACTCAACCGCATTGCTAGCCCCTCCAATATCAGCTCAAGCGCAGCAAAATCAAGAAAAAACAGTATCACAACGATTTTCTAAATTAGGCGTTCAAGGAGTCCAGATGACGTTTGAAGAAATGGTTCAATTAGCGCGCACTCGCAAGACCGATATGCCCGAGGGAAAGTCCACCACCGAGCTGTTTAAAAAAGGCCCGCATGGCATTGGCAAAAAGCTGGTAGAAGAGGCTGCAGAATCTTGGATGGCGGCGCGCTTTGAAACCCAAGATGACTTGGCTTTAGAACTCTCACAAGTGCTCTATTATGTAGCCGTGATGATGGCCGAGAAGAATTTAAGCCTTGAAGAAGTGTACAAGAAACTGTAAGGAATTCGACCATGATTAAAGTTGCTTTGCCCAATAAAGGAATGCTATTTGAGCCCACCATGGATCTATTCCGTGCCTGTGGCTATAAGGTTTCCAAGACACTCAAGTCTCTTTCGAGCGCTGACCCTGATAACGGCGTTGAGTTTTATTTCTTGCGCCCCGACGATATTCCCATGTATGTGGGTCGCGGCATTATCGACGCTGGCGTTACAGGCATTGACTTTGAAGCCGAAGCAGGCTCTCTCTGCGAAAAACTTTTGGATTTAGGCTATGGTGCTTCAAAGCATTGCGCGGCTGTGCCTAACGACTCTCCTTACAAAACGCTTGAAGACTTGCGTCACAAGCGCATTGCCACCAGTTTTCCTGAAATTGTGCGCAATTATTTTGGCTCTCCTGCACCTGAATTGATTACCCTCACCGGCGCAGTTGAAATCAGCGTAAGCCTTGGTGTATCTGACGCCGTGGTCGATGTAGTAGAAACGGGCACCACACTGAAGCAAGCGGGTTTGCGCATTATGGGCGAACCATTATTCCGTTCGCAAGCAGCCCTCTTTTCGCACCCTAGTCGTGGCAATCTGCCCGAGATCACTACTCTACGTAGGCGTCTCGAAGGCAAGCTCGTTGCCATGGCTTGGATGATGGTTGAGTACGACGTGCCTCAAGCCTTGCTAGATAAGGCTTGCAGTATTACGCCGGGGCTTTCCTCACCTACCGTTAGCCACTTGCACAACAAAGAATGGTTTGCGGTCAAAGCTATGGTGAAAAAAACAGAATCCAACATGGCTATGGATAAACTTGCAGAACTCGGTTGCAAGGGAATTCTGTTGACCGCCATTGAGACTGCACGCATCTAACCACTCATTTCAATCATATTGAGAAAGAGACAAGCCTTGTCTCTTTTTTTTGTTTTCGCTCATTGGGTTTGGTATGATCTCTCTATCCAGAAAATTCTGGCAGGGGTGTTCATGGCAGACGATTCAAGTGGTGAAAAAGTTTATTTAGCGCGGCAGCCGATCTTAGATCAAGACCGGAAAACTTTTGCCTACGAATTGCTGTTTCGTAGCGGAGCGACTGGTGGCGCGGTCATTAACGATGCGACTCAGGCCACAGCTCGCGTGCTTGTAAATGCATTAAACTCCATGGGTGTTGCAAGCCTTGTTGGCAAAAGCAAAGCTTTTATCAATTGCGACCGCAAAATGCTTTTGGAAAATAACTTCGAGCCTCTTGACCCCAATGTTTTTGTGCTCGAAATTCTCGAAGATGTGGTAGGTGATCCCGAGGTGGCCGAAGTCGTTAAAAAGCTTAAGGAACAAGGCTTTGAAATCGCTCTCGATGACTTTGAAATGACCCCTGAACACGTAGAAAAAGTCAGGCTTTTTATGCCTTTGGCGAACTATGTGAAAATTGATTTAATGCTCAATACCCCCGAGCAAATCAAAGCAACCGTTGACTTTTGTCGCAAATATCAAGGCATTCGTTTGCTAGCAGAAAAAGTGGAGACGGAAGAGCAATACCTCACATGTGCAAAACTCGGCTACACGTTATTCCAAGGTTACTTCTTTGCCAAGCCCGAGATTATTTCAGGCCGCAAACTTGAGCCCAAAGCAGCAGGAGTAATGCGCCTTTTGCAAGTGTTGCGCCAAGAGCCCGAAATTCATGTGCTCGAAGAGGCCTTTAAGCGCCAGCCCGAAGTCACCATCAACATGCTGAAGTTCATTAATTCGGCGAGCGTTGGGCTCCGCAACCGGGTGGATTCTATTCGTCTTGCTCTCACCATGATTGGGCAACGCAAACTACAGCAGTGGCTTATGCTCATGCTCTTTGCAGGTGGTGGAGCTCCTTCATCTTCGAACTCATCTACGCTATTTGACAATGCGGCGCAACGTTCGCGCTTTATGGAAAACCTTGCGCATATTATTGACCCGCGCGGCAATTTGCACGAACGCGCGTTTTTGGCGGGTATGCTCAGTCGCATGGATGCGCTTTGCAAAGTCAATATCGAAACGATTCTTAGCGAGTTTGATCTTGGCCCCGAACTCACAAATGCGTTGCGTGAAAATACAGGCATCTTGGGCGATCTTTTAAAAATCACCAAAGCCATTGAGATTGATCAGCTTTATGTTTCCTTGGGACTTTGCCAACTGCACAAAATCGATAACGAGCAATTGCAGCGAGCGCTCATGGAAAGCTGGGCTTGGGTAGAAGGCGTTAAGAGCTAAAGCCGCTGATCCAGAAATTTAAGGAAGGGAGAGTTCATGACTGACGATTCTAGCAGTGAGAAGGTCTATTTAGCGCGGCAACCGATCTTAGATCAAGACCGGAAAACTTTTGCCTACGAATTGCTGTTTCGCAGTGGAGCAACAGGCAGTGCGGTCATAAGCGATGCAACCCAAGCCACGGCACGCGTTCTTGTGAATGCATTGAATTCCATGGGCATTAGCAAGCTTGTCGGGAACAATAAGGCGTATATCAATTGTGATAGCAAAATGCTGCTGGAAAATATTTTTGAACCGCTCTTGGATCCAAAAGTATTTGTGCTAGAAGTTCTTGAAGATGTAGAGGCTACTCCAGAAATTGTTCTTGCCGTTACAAAGCTTAAGGAACAAGGCTTCCAGATCGCTCTCGATGATTTTGAAATGACCTCTGCACATGTGGAAAAAGTGAAATTATTGCTGCCCATAGCAGACTACGTCAAGTTTGACTTAATGAAGCAGAGTTCACTTGCACAACTCAAAGATGCTGTCGTTTTTTGCAGTAAATATCCTGCAATTCGTTTGATCGCAGAAAAGGTGGAAACCGAGGCGATGTATCTCGATTGCAAGCGGTTGGGCTACTCCTTTTTTCAAGGTTACTTTTTTGCGAAGCCCGAAATTATTGCTGGCCATAAACTTGAGCCCAAGGCCGCTGGAATATTGCGCCTTCTGCAAATTCTGCGACAGGAGCCCGAAATCAGCGAGCTCGAGGATGCTTTTAAGCGACAGCCCGAAGCCACCATAAACCTTTTGAAGTTCATCAATTCGGTGAGTATGGGGCTCAATCGCCGTGTAGACTCGATTCGACTAGCCATCACCATGATCGGCCACATAAAACTTCAGCAATGGCTTATGCTTATGCTGTTTGCAGGCGGAGGCGCCCCGACTGCTTCTAATTCGTCCACGCTATTCGACAATGCAGCGCAACGTTCTCGCTTCATGGAAAACCTTGCTCGCATTATTGACCCTCATGGCAATCTGCACGAACGCGCATTCTTGGCTGGCATGCTTAGTCGCATGGATGCATTATGCAAAGTCAACATCGAAACGATCCTCGCTGAATTTGATTTGGGCGAAGAAATGAATCGCGCTCTCCGCGAAAATACAGGGATCTTGGGCGACTTATTGAAGATCACCAAAGCTGTTGAAATCGATGAACTCGACGTGTCGTTAGGACTTTGCTTGTTGCATAAAATCGACACGGAACAAATGCTCAAGGCGCTCATGGAAAGCTGGGAATGGGTGGAAAGCGTGAAAGGGTAGGAGTCGAGTTGAAAATTGAGAATTGAAAGTTGAAAGAGGAACCGCCGATACTCACGTGGCGACACGGAGGGAGGTGAACAAGTTCCAGAGTTCCGGAGTGGAGAGTTTCAGAGTTCTATAGTGGAGAGTTGCGTCGCTTCATTTCTTATCGGTTAGAAGTCACAACTCTCCTCTCTCCACTAACCATGCGTTTGAGAATGACTAGTACGGATTCAATGTTGCAACTCTCCACTTTTTTATCTGTTCTCGATTTACATTATTCGTATGGCTGATGAAAAAAATCCTTCGATTATTGAAGCAGATTCCAATCGCATTCGACGCCAAGTACAATCTGCGCTAAGAGCACTTTCGCTCGATGCTTACCGCGAAGAATCTGCGCAAATTATTCGCTTGCTCGCGGGCTGGGACTTGTTGCAAAAGGCGCAAGTGGTCGCAGGGTTTCATCCATCGCGTAATGAGCCGCAAATTCAAACATTGTTACAGAGCATTGCAAATACGCGAACCTTACTGCTACCTCGTGTGCTGCCCCAAGCACTCATGGAGTTCGTGCAGATCCAAGACATCCATCGCGAGCTTCATAATGGGTCTTTTGGCCTTATGGAACCGCGCCTGTCGTTCAAAGCTTTTGTTGGGTCACCGATCGAACTTTTTTTTGTGCCGGGCATCGCTTTTGGAAAATATGGCGAACGCATTGGGCATGGCGGTGGCTATTATGACCGCTACTTGGCCAAATTCCCCAAGGCGATCAAGGTTGGCTTAGCCCTGAGCTGCCAGATTCTAAATCATGAAGTGCCACAGCTTCCACATGACATCAGAATGAGCTATATTGTGTCCCCGACCGGAATCATCCCCACTGGGACGTAGCCCGAAAAGTCCGAACTGGGTATAACCCAACGAAGACCCACTGAGCCTAAGCCCCAAGAACCTCAGGCCATCACCGACCGGAGAATCCTAGAAATGAAAGCAATCCTTGCCCTGGAAGACGGAAACACCTTCACAGGTATCGCTTTTGGCGCGCACACCGAATGTGGTGGCGAAATCGTATTTAACACCTCCATGACTGGCTACCAAGAGATCCTTTCGGACCCTTCTTACAATGGCCAAGTTGTGTGCAT
>Ga0302287_10000237_pt1 | contig 33000 bp, 21 predicted proteins | sample III_Fen_E2_4_FD_200452 | JGI IMG/M metagenome (GOLD analysis project Ga0302287, IMG submission 200452) | Peat permafrost microbial communities from Stordalen Mire near Abisko, Sweden - III_Fen_E2_4 | ecosystem: Environmental > Terrestrial > Soil > Wetlands > Permafrost | place: Sweden: Abisko... | reverse complement strand
TCTACGAACTCCTTGCTTTAGGCGACGGGCACTGCAGCCTTGATGCTGCTGTTGTGCGAGCCCTCGCTACTGCTTGAATGTTCGCTTACAGCCACTTTGTGGACGCGAGGAATTTCACTTACGTAAATAAAAATCGACATAGCGTGAAGCCTTATGCGAGAAGGGCTGGTGGTTCGCTCTAGTGCGGAGCTATATTTAGCGCCTATGGAAGAAGCCTTCCGCAGAGCTATCCGGAAAATGACGGGCAAGAGCCTTGTCCAGCTTTCTTCGCGCCCAGATCGTGCCGCGGTTATGAGTCAGCTCTCGCAAGGGCTTTCTGCATCGTGGACTGTTGCGCTTCACGAGCATTTAGAGGCTGCGCAAAGTCCGCATACCGGTTTCTTGGGCGAAGGAGAAACGGTTTCGCACAGTCCAACAGCATGGAAGCAATGCCAAGTTGAATTTCCTGCTTTAGCAGAAGAATTTAAAGTAAAGTTTGCAGAGTTTCGTGAGAAGTGGGTGCAGCGTTTCGCTTTAGATGTTTTGCAGCAATCGTTAACGCAAGGTCGTTGGATTCAGCAAGACGATGAAGGCTGGTATTTTTCTATGAAGGGCTCATCGCAAGAGATGAAAGACCTTTATTACGAGACTGTGCATTTGATGGTGGGCGATGCAGAAAAATTGCTCGTGATGATTTCGAGCCGCTCTTTGCATATCCAAGACAAGCTTACTGCCACATGGCATAGAGAGTCTGCACATAGTCCCGCCTCGAAGGTTTTGCCATCTTTGGAAGCGGGCTTGCGCGAGTTTGAAGGAACCACGTTCCGCGCCTTGCGCGAGAATTTATCTGCGCTTGCTTTTCGTCGTTTCACTCAAGCATTTAAACCAGTGCGCGGTAAAGTTCCTCATTCACCCTCTGCAACGGCAGTGGTTCGCAATATTGGCCGAGCATGGAACCCTGCAGGCGTTTGGGAAACAGGTTTCTTGGGCTTCTTACATGATTTCTGTGACTTCACCGAGGGCGTAGTTCTTTTGATCGGTGACTGGTATTTCAGCAAGTGGTCGCTGTTTTTGCGCGGGTATTCCGCAGGACAGTTGGAACTTTTTAGCGCACGTCGCAAAGCAATTGCAAGCAGCAAGTAGGGATTATGAAAAACACATCAATCAAGTTTACCGTAGCAAATATTTTCGGAGCAGTTTTGCTCGTAGCAACCGCGTGGCACTTTGGAATTCCTGCCTTTGGTTGGCTCATCACCGTTTGTATCATCGCTGTGTACGTTGTGAGCATGGAACGTTATCGCCGAGTGTATTTGCATCTTGATTCTGAAGAAAACTTGCTCGAAGAATACCGCAAGCAACAGCATCCAGAGCCCATTGGCACAGGCGTGATCGCAGAACGTATTCGTAGTGTTGCGGATCTCACGATGCGTGGTGTGCAAATCAATGCGAATGTTTTTTCGGAAATTTTGTCTGCACGCGAATCGTCAACGATTAGTCGTTCCCCTGGTGGAATCACCGTGCTGCTTGGCCTCGCGGGCACTTTCTATGGTTTGATGCTTGCTGTCTCGAGTGCTGGTGGTGCTTTAGATGTAAACAACGCCACGACAACTTTAGCTGCTATTCACGGAATTTTTTCTTCGATGAAAGGAATTTTTGGAACGAGCTTTTGCGGTATCGCAGGTGCGCTTCTGTTGAACTTTACGCATTCTATTGTGACGAGTCGCAAGCTTGCGTACATGGCCGACGTAGAAGAATATACGCAGCTGCAATTGCTGCCAGCCTATGCGCCCAAAGGTGATAATACCGAAGAGCTTCGTCGCAATGCTTTGGTGGAACAACTTTCTAAGGTGGTTTCGTCTATGCAGCTCGGCATGCAAGATCAGTTGGTGAAGGCTGTTGAATCTTTGTCGAAGTCTTTGGAGACTGCGACAACCTCATCGCTTGATCGCTTGGAAGCCTTGCACAAGCAAGCCGCAGAAGGATTGAAAAATTCGAATCAGGACTCGTTAGCCCGCATTGAATTGTCCACGAAATCATTAGAAGGCACAACGAAAACGTCTCTTGATCGCCTGGAAGCCTTGCACAAACAGGCTTCAGAGGATTTGAAACTTTCCAATCAAGATTCGCTTTCACGCATAGAATCCTCCACAAAGATATTGGTGGAGCAGGTGGGACGCAATACTGCAGAAGCGATTTCGTTGCAAACGGAGTCTGCCAAGGAACAATGGACAACGGCTCTGGAATCGGTTCGTTCTACCATGGTGCAGAATGTGGAGCAAGGCAAGGCTGCTGTTGTTCAAGTTCAAGTTGTTGCAGAGCAAGTGGCCAGCAATGGCAAACAGGCGATTGAATCCATTCTTACTGTGGGTGGCAAAGTTACCGAGCAAGGCAAGACCGCTCTTGATTCAATTCAGGCCATTGCATACAAAGTATCGGAACAAGCGGATTCCCGTGCGCTTGATTTGGCCCAGAACGTTGGTTCGCAGCTTGAACAACTTTCCCGCGAGGTGCAGGCATCCTTTGGAATGCTTGCCTCGGCATCGCGAGAACTGGTGGATTCGCAACGCGTGTTGCTCGATGAAATTGAGAAACGCCAAGTGCGCGAAGGTGAGCTCACCGAAAGTCTGCAATCGGGTATTGGTGAAGCAGGGACTCTCATGCGAATCAATCAATCTGAATTCCAAGCTTCTCTTGAGCTGTTCCGCCAAGGCATTGATGCGATTCTTGAAAAGTTCACTGGCGGTTCTGCCGAACAAGAAAGTCAGCGCACCTTTGTGGAACAATTACATGCGACCCTTGAAGCCTTTAGCGAGAAGGCTTCCGAGGTGTTGGTCGAAAATGCAATGCGCACACAAGAGATCCTGCTGGAAGTACTCGAACAAGCTCGCGTTTCTGGTGCCGGTTCCTCTGAATCGAGTGCGGAGAAAGCTTAATGGCCATTCATCTGCATCAACCTGAGGAGGGTGGATCGTGGATGGGACTAACGGATTTGACCGTTGGGCTGTTCTCGTTGTTCATCCTTGCGTTCGTGGCTATGGCCACATTAAAAAATCAGAAAGATCAGCAGTTGACTCGCACCGAAGGCGAAGTGCTAAACTGCCAAGAACAAGTGAAGAAGATTGCTCAAGAGCGTAATGCATTGCTTTCGCGCAGTCTCAAGGCTCCACTTGAAAAAGGTCTGATTGCCCTCGACAATGGCAACATCCAAATTCAAGCATCGCTCTTGTTCCCCACGGGTAGCGCAGATTTGACTGCACAAGGTCATGAAGTGCTTGCGGTGATTGGCAAGGGCTTGCTCGATGTGATTGATACGTCTGAAGTGATTATGGTCGCAGGATTTACTGACGATAGTCCTATTAAGTCCGACATCTATACCAACTGGGAACTCTCGACCCAGCGTGCGACTAATGTGGTGAAAACCCTGATTGCAAATGGGTTCCCACCTGGGCGCGTCTTTGCTGCGGGCTTCGGTGAATTCCAACCGAAGCTACCAAATACGACTGCAGAAAATCGTCAAATGAACCGCCGTGTGGAGATTGGTGTGGCACCAATTCGCAAGTCAAACGTATCTCCATCAGCTTCGCAACTAGGCAAATAAATGTCGATCTCTGCGGAACAGCTACGCCAGCGAGTCCTTGACCTACAAAGGGTGCAGGCTCTGCCTTGGTGGCGTGCTTCTTATGCAGAGTTTATGTTAGATCGCGCAGCAGAATATACCGCAGTCGGCCGCAGCGAAGAAACTCAAGGTGTGCTTGAACGAGTAGAGCGTTGGATTCATCAGCAGGAATCCCTTTTGCGCAAAGGCGCTGAAGCCAAGGCTGCACATGCACCCGTAAAGATGCGTCTTTGGTCGGTGCAAAGTTTGTCGGAGTTGTTGATTCGTCTGCGCAGCGATATTGCTCAGCGTAAAGATTTAATTCCAGGCACAGAACGCGATGCCTTGTTAAGTCGTTTACAGCGCGTAGAAAAGCAGATTGCAGCCGAACACCTAGATGAGGCTAAGGCCGAGCTCAATGCCGTGCGTGCGGCTCTTGTGCGCCGATTAACACGGTCGTACCGCGCATGGTCGCAGGTGCCTTCCGCAAGTGCTCGCGGAGCGAAGGCAGCAATTAAGCGCAACGATTTAAACCCTGCAGGCCCTTATAACAGTAGGCGCAACTTGGATGAGGTGGTGAACCTTGTTTCGGAACGCGATCCTATTTGGGTTGAAGATTTCATTGAGGTCTACAACGACCTGATGCAATACGCGATTCGTTTAAGCGATCCTGATAAAAAGCGTGCAAAGCGCTAACCAAGTTTAATCCTAAAAGCATGAGCCGTTGCAACTCTCCACTTGAATCCGCACAAGTTGGAGAATGAATCTTTTGGTCGCATCGAGTAATGCAATTGCGGTTTCGCGATCTAGCTAGGGATTCATAGCGAGAGCTCAATTCGAAATCATTTATTGCCCATGGACAAATTGTCCACGCACAATTTTTTGCGCATAGATGAGAAAGGACTCTCACCGAGTAGACTTAAGGCAGATGTTGTCTTGTTTATTTTGGAGAGGCCTTGATATGCGTAAACGCAGTAATCGGAGTCGACTTTCATGGGTGCTTCTGAGCGCTTTCATTGTGGCGCTATTGCCTCAAAAAGGAATCGCCGGCACCTGTGATATTTATGCAACAGGTAACACGCCTTGTGGGGCTGCTTATAGCACTGTTCGCGCCTTATACGATACATACAGTGGATCGCTGTATCAAGTACGGCGTGCAGACAACACGACCAAAGACATTGGTGTACTTGCTACCGGTGGCGTCGCCAATGCTGCAACGCAAGATGCCTTTTGCGCGGGTTCAACTTGCACCATCTCGATCATTTACGACCAATCTGGTAAAGGCAATCACCTCTCAAAAGCACCAGGTGGTAGCAACGTCTATGGTCCTAATCCCGATATTGAGGCTAGTGCCACTGCGCTTCCCATTTACATCGCAGGCCATAAGGCATATGGGCTTCGCGTGACTCCAAACTCCAGTTGGACTGGCACAACTCAAGTCGGATATAGAACTACTGAAGGGCGTAATACAGGGCTTGCAACGGGTGACCAACCCGAAAGCATTTACGAAGTAACAGATGGCGCGTATTTCGATGCTTCGTGCTGTTTTGATTTTGGAAATACCGAAAAGAAAATGGCTGCGGGTGGTCCAGGAGCCATGGAAGCCCTCTATTTTGGAAATGTGAATTGGTGGGATGCTGGTGCTGGAAATGGCCCATGGATTATGGCGGATCTAGAAGTAGGCGTATTCAATCGAGATGGAGTTGCGAAGGATACCAATGTCAAAGACATCTCTTTCACCTACTCATTTGTGACGGCAATGCTCAAGGGAAATTCGAATGGTGCCAAAGACGGCGGTCCTTTCACACTCAAGGGCGGCAACGCCCAAACGGGCTCGCTGATCACGGTTTGGGATGGAGCTCGTCCAAATGGCTATGCGACCATGCATAAAGAAGGCGGAGTCATTTTGGGTGTCGGGGGTGATAACAGCGGCACATCGAAGGGTGATTTCTATGAAGGAGTGCTTACCATTGGCTATGCGACAACAGCGACAGACAATGCTGTGCAAGCGAATATTGTGGCTGCGGGTTATGGTGTTTCAAGCTTAGCGAGTTCCTCATCCACAAAGCCAAGCTCATCGAGCGTTTCCAGTTCTTCGAAAGTCGTAAGCTCTTCTTCGATTGCCGCGAGCTCATCAAACGGCTCTAGTTCGTCAAAAGCTGCATCTTCAAGTGCAACCACAGGAATTATTTCTACAGAAAATAATCCACTAGGTCTTGTCTTGTCGATCTCTGGCAATAGCATCGCATTGCATTTGGATCATGCTCTACAGGGCTCTATCGAGGTTCGGGATTTATTCGGAATCAAGCGTCAGCAAGTTCGCGATGGTTCGTTTGCTGTTGGTGATCACAGTTTCCACATGAATGTGCTACCTACTGGCATATACATTGTACGGTTTGTTTCGGGACAAGGAATTTTTGCACACAAGTTTGCGGTAGTCTCTACCACACCATAGGAGTGTGTCCAATGAAAAACACAACTCTTTCGCAAATTGTGCTGGGCTCGTTCCTTGTGGTTGGCTTTGCTGCGCAAGCGTGGGCGGGCACTGCGGCAATTGATGCGAGCACAAAGTACCAGAGAATTAGTGGCTTCGGCGCATCTACTGCATGGGGCTATTCCATGACTGCGGCAGAAGCGACAGCTCTTTGGATACAACGACTGGTGCTGGTTTATCGTTGCATCGTATTCGCATTGATCCGTCGAGTGATAGCACGAGTGAGACCAATATTGCGCGAATGGCCATTGCCCGCGGAGCCAAGATCTGGGCGACTCCATGGACTCCTCCTGCAGCCGATAAGACGAACAACAACACGACAATGGGCAGCCTGTCGAACCAAAGTGCCTATGCGACTTACTTGGTGAATTTCGTGAATATCATGAAGACGAGAGGCATTCCCATTTTTGCTGTATCAGCACAGAATGAACCCGATGCCAATGTCAATTATGAATCTTGTGTGTTCTCTGCCGCGCAGATGGCTACATGGGTTGGGCAATACATGGGCCCCGCCATTTCTGCTACTGGTGTTAAGGTGATGTCTCCAGAAACCCAGAACTGGTATGGCTTCGCGACCTTTGAAGCTACGCTGATCAAAGATGTCAACTTTATGAAGTACACAGACATTGTAGCCACGCACGAATATGGCGGCACTCCCAAGGCTTACCCTGCAATTCAAGCAGCGGGCAAGGAATTTTGGGAAACAGAAATTTATGACACCGATACCACGACTGATCTTGGAATCGGGAGCGGGCTTCGCGTGGCAAAACTGATTCACGAAGCGCTCACGACAGCCAACATGAATGCTTGGCATTATTGGTGGGTGTATGGTTCTCAGAATGGTGGTTTGATTCACAGCTTAAACAACGTCAATACTATTTCCAAACGTCTCTGGGTTGAAGGCAACTGGGCGCGGTTTATTCGCCCTGGTTCTGTGCGCATCTCTGCCTCCGTTGCTCCAACTTCGGGTGTAACAGTGTCGGCATACCGCGATTCAACTCTCACACGACTTGTTGTGGTTGCTATTAACACTAATAACTCCGCTACTAGCCAAGCATTTTCAATCTCTGGCACCACAGCATCTAAGGTGACTCCCTATGTCACCGATGCTTCTCACAACCTTGTGGCGCAGGCTTCTCAAACCCTGACTTCAACAACCTTCACGTATTCTTTGCCATCACAAAGTGTGGTGACATTGGTTTTCAATCTTTCGACAGCAACATCTAGTTCGTCGAGTGTTGTCAGCTCATCATCTGTTGTCGCAAGTTCATCCAAGGCCGTAAGCTCGTCGTCTGTTGCTGCATCTTCGAGTGCGACTACGGGTGCTTTGCAAGCGGAAAACAACCTTCCTGGGGCGCAATTCTCGATTAACGGTAATACAGTCATGCTGCATTTAGACCATGCTACACAAGGCTCTATTGACGTTCTTGATTTGTTTGGAAAGCCTCGATTACATCTAAACGAAGCCTCCTTGACTGCTGGCGATCATGAATTCCAATGGAACGCGCTTCCCAATGGATTGTACATTGTGCGGCTCAACTCTGTGCAAGGATCGCTTGCACAAAAGATTGCTGTGATGACTCCGTAATATTTATCCCACACAACGCAAAAAGGGAGTCGTTCTTCGGAGCGGCTCTCTTTTCTTTTGTGGACAATCTGTCAATGCTAATTCACGGTGGTCTACTGCATCGATTTGTGAAAGGCTTTACATTCAGAGCATACGTTGAGGAGTAACTTTTATGCACCTATCGAAGCTTTCTAGAATCGCAGGCTGTGCGCTTTGTATTTCTGGACTCGCTTGTCAAGTAGAAGCGGCTACAGCAAATATTGATGCCTTAACAAAATATCAGAAGATCAGTGGTTTCGGTGCTTCTACTGCTTGGGCTGGTAGCATGAGTGCCACAGATGCGGACTTGCTTTGGGATACCACAAAAGGTGCTGGTTTATCGTTGCATCGAATTCACATCGCTGAAGATGGATCGACTTCTGAAACGAGCATTGCCAAACTTGCTGTTGCTCGTGGTGTGAAAGTGTGGGCGTCTCCATGGAATCCACCGGCGTCTTACTTGCAATCGTATGTAGATGGAAAAACAACGGGAAAAGAATTGAATTTCACATACGCACAAGCTTGGGCAAATACACTGGCAAAATTTCCAGCAACCATGAAAGCTGCCGGTGTACCTTTGTATGCTCTCTCTGTTCAAAATGAAATGGATAACTCGGGATCGAACCACTATACTCCAGCACAACTCTTAACGTTTCTCGATACATACTTAGGGCCTGCGATGAATGGTTCCGACACAAAGATCATGGCGCCCGAGACTCAAAATTGGTGTGGTTTTAATAGTTACCTCACTGCGATTTTAGGAGATGCAAAAGCTTCTTCTTACGTTCCCATTATTGCAACTCACGAGTATGGTTGTGATCCTGCTGCTTATCCGAGCATCGCTAAGGCGGGCAAAGAATTTTGGGAAACAGAGATGTATGATTGGGCTACAAGCGTGGAAGATCCTGGCATGACAAGCGCACTCCGCGTTGCCAAATTGATCCATGAAGCCTTAACGATTTCGAACATGAACGCATGGCATTTCTGGTGGGTGTATCCATGTGCTGATGCCAGTTGTGGCAACGGAGCGTTGTGGAGTCAAGGTTCCAATTCCAAGGCGACCAAACGCTTATGGATCATGGGCAACTATAGTCGGTTCGTACGTCCGGGCTATGTGCGCATAGGTGCAACAATAGCGCCGACTCCGGGTGTGACCCTTACGGCATACCGCGATTCTTCACTCACGAAAATAGTCGTTGTCGCGATCAATACTAATACGTCTGCCACTAGCCAAGTGTTCTCTATCTCGGGAGCCGCTCCTTCGAAAGTGACTCCCTATGTTACTGACCCAAGTAATGATCTTGTTGCACAAGCATCGCAAACAATTATTTCTTCGAACTTCACATATTCTCTGCCTGCTCAGAGCGTGGTGACTTTGGTGTTTACCCTTTCTGGAACCTCGAGTTCATCCAATGCGTCAAGTTCTTCAAAGGCTGTGAGCTCTTCATCCCTTGCAGCAAGCTCAACGACGGCCTTGAATTCCTCAAGCAGCATTGTGGTATCTTCGAGTGCAACGACAGAAATTGTGCAAACAGCGAATTCTTTCCCGGGTGCGCATTTTTCGATTAACGGCAATACGATCACGATGCATTTAGACCGTGCTACACAAGGCACTATTGACGTCCTTGACTTGTTTGGAAAGCCTCGTTTACATCTAAACGAAGGAGCTTTGATTGCTGGTGATCATAAATTTCAAATGAGTAATCTTTCTAGTGGTGTATACATTGTGCGGCTTAACTCTGTACAGGGATCGCTTGCGCAAAAGTTTGCGGTGATGAATCCATAACAAGAGAGACAAGACTTATGCGGAGCTGCAGAGACACAGAGAATACAGTAAGGCAAGTTGCTCTTTTTTCTCAGTGTCTCCGCGTTTCTGTGTGAGATATGGCTGTTTGATGTTTATGTTTTTTTGATAGGTTTACTTTGGAGGCTGTATGAATTTTCGCTTGGGTTCACATCTGTGTTTAGCCTTGATCGTCGTTGCTGCATCTAGTGTGGTAGCGAATCCTGTGACCACCGTTCCTTGGAATGGTTACAAGGGTGCCGTCTCATTTACCTTCGATGATGGATGCGCTTCGCAACTCACCAACGTAGTGCCAGCCTTACAGCAACGAGGCATTCATGCGACATTCTTTGTTCCTGGATTTGGGACTTCGCCTGCGTGGATTGACGTTGCAAAGAGTGGAAATGAAATTGCGAATCACACCGTGTCGCATGCCGACTTGACTTCGCTTACTGCAGATTCCGTGAGCAAAGAAATTGTGAATCAAGCCACGAGGTTGCGCGGCCTAGATGCTTCCATCAAATCGCTTACGTTGGCCTATCCTGGTTGTACCAATAATGCAATGGTAGATACAATCGCGAACAAAACAAATCTGATTGCACGAGCTTGTGGCGGTGGTTCACTCCCATGGAGTACACAACCTAGTTGGATGCAAACGCCAGCAATTATGGTGCAAGATACCCCAAGCTACAAGTCTGCTATGACGGCAATTGCCGATGCGGCGGTGAACAAAAAGTGGTTGGTGACTTTAGACCACGGCGTGGGTGGAGAATGGTTGAGTGTTGCCCCTGCCATGGTGACTTCCATGTTTGATCTTGCTATTACCGATAGTTTGTGGATCGATACGTATTTGAATGTTGCTGCATATTGGCGTGCAAGCTTTACCATGGACACTGTGCATACCACATCTTCTGATTCTGGGTGGACGCTCAAATGGAAGTCGCCACACGCCATGATGCCTACAAGCGTTCCTCTGCGGATCAAACTGGATGCAGGCACGTTCGGAACAGGGTATACTGTGTACCAAAATGGAAAGACAATTTCCGCCCAAAGTAATGGTGCTTATATTATCGACTTTATGACTCTACAATTGGTGGTGAAGAAAACTTCTGTAGCAAGCAGTTCTAGCTCGGTAAAATTGTCGAGTTCATCCGTGGTTAGTAGCTCTAGCGTAGCAACGTCGACAAATTCATCAAGTAGTAAGCTTCTTTCCTCGAGTGCTACCACTTCAATTAATCCGGCAGAGCCCATGATTCATGGAGCTCAATGGTCGATACAAGGAAATCGGATTACGCTTCAGCTCGATTATGCCGTGCATGGATCTGTTGAGGTGCTAGATATTTTTGGACACCAGCGTTTTCTTTTTGGTGAAAGTAATCTTGCAGCAGGTGAACATGTATTTGAAGGGGCATCACTTCCAAGTGGTGTATATATTGTACGACTAGCTTCACAACAGGGAATATCTGCGCAAAAGTTTTTACTCATTTCCCAATAACAGGCTACTAAATAACTCGCTTCTAATGAATTTTCGAGCGAGACAAAGCCAAAGCAGGAATGCGAGAGCGGCATAATAATGCAAATTATGCCAATTGAGTATGACGAACTTTGGCAAAGTCGCAGCCGAAAAGCCGTGGAATGGGGTTGTTTAGTAGCCTGATAATCCTTGAAGACCAACTAATCTGTTTTTGATAAAACATCCATACGAACTGCGTTGACGTTCAGTGGTTTGTTGGTGTGTGCAGATATCTTAGTAAGGAACAACTTTTCCAAGGTGCCCTTATGAAAAGAATCAGCGCATTCTTTTGCTTGGTTTTTGCGTTTATGGGATTAGCGGTTTTTGCCCACCCAGCTTATTCTGCAACCATATCCAATCCAATCATTTGGGCTGATGTGCCCGATGTCTCGATTGTTGCTGTGGGGAGCAAATATTACATGAGCAGCACCACCATGCATATGGCGCCAGGTGTTCCTATTATGGAGTCTACGGATCTTGTCCATTGGAAGACGGTGAGCTATGCAAACTCCATCTTGGCGAATATCGACGCGTTGAATCTGAATAATGGAAAGAGCGCCTATGGTGATGGGTCATGGGCAAGTAGCATTCGCTATAAGAACGGAACCTTCTACGTGCTGGTTCCATCGAACACAACCGGAAAGACATATCTGTACAGCACACAAAATGTGCACACAACCCCTTGGAAAACCGTGGCGGTATATAATTCCTTGTACCATGACCCTTCGCTGCTTCTCGACGATGATGGGCGCAACTACATCGTTTCAGGAGCTGGTGATATCAAGATCGTAGAGCTTACTGCAGACTTGACTGCGATCAAAAGCGGAGGAACAAATCAAACATTGATTGCCAATGCGACCGCTGCTTCTGGTTCCACCACAGGCCTTGCCGCAGAAGGCACCCATATCGAAAAGATCAATGGATACTACTACGTATTCAATATTTGTTGGCCTTCGGGAAGCATGCGCACCGAACTTGTCTTCCGCTCAAGTACGCTGACGGGCACATACACCGGGCAGATTGCCTTACAGAATCTTGGTGTGGCGCAGGGTGGAATTTTCCAAGCAACCGATGGAACTTGGTGGGCGCTGTTATTCAAGGATAGCGGATCCGTTGGGCGTGCGCCATGGTTGGTGCCTGTAACATGGCAGAACAACTGGCCCATCTTTGGGGTGAGTGGAAAAGCCCCAACGACCGTCACGCTTTCTGCAACGCAGCCCGACATTGGTTTTGGCATGGTGGCCTCCGATGATTTTTCATCGACAGCATCTTTGCTTGAATGGCAATGGAACCATAATCCCGATAGCACGCACATGTCTTTCACTGCAAGGCCCGGGTATTATCGGATCACCACTTCGCGCGTGGATGCTTTAATCACAAGCGCTCGTAATACATTGACCCAGCGCACTTTTGGTCCCAAGAGTTCTGCACAAATCGCTTTGGATGTGAGTGGAATCAAAGATGGCGATGTTGCTGGTCTCAGTGCTTTCCAGGCCGATTATGGATATGTGGGTGTCAAGAAATCTGGCACTGCAAATACCATCGTGATGGTCAATGCAAGTTCTGGAACGGCATCGGAAATTGCAAGTGTTCCCTTGAATCAAAATCGTGTGTATCTGCGAATTGATATGGACTTCACCAACCAAACGGATAAGGCCTCGTTCTTCTACAGCCTCGATAGTACCACATGGAATTCCATTGGCAACACCTTGCAGATGTCTTACACCATTCCGCATTTCATGGGATATCGTTTTGGCTTGTTCAACTATGCGACGAAGGCTGCTGGCGGATATGCGGATTTCGATTGGTTCAAAATTGGAAGCGCCTACAACAACTTGATCGCGATATCGTCTTCAAGTATTGTCGCATCTTCTTCCAGTTCGTCAACCGCATCTCTTTCAAGCTCAAGCGTTTCACAAAGCTCATCGGTGAATTTCAGCTCATCGGCAACGGTGCAAGTTTTATTGTCTCCCTTGCAACGTGAAACGCCAGCAAGCTATGAAGTCTTTGATATGATGGGTCACGTTATTTCGCGCAGCACTGTAATGCCAATACAGGTGTCGACTGGATGTTGGATTGTACAAGCCAGACGTAGCGATGGAAGTACGATTGCATCTTGGACGATTACGCAAAAGTGAAAATGAATATAATTGCAGAATGGCAATGCTTTAAGAAGGATGTCTAATGCGTTTCCGATTTCTTTTTATCGTCAATTTTTTAGGGTTTTTCTTTTCAAATGTTTATGCACAAGCAGCAGATCATACTGCGAAAAAGATTACTCCTAATGTGGCTGTAGTTCCTTTTTCGGGCGATCAAAATGTGACCCCAGAACAGCTGAGTTTCATTACCAGTAGGTTCACTGGCGATCTCATTGCTACGAATTCCTTTACTGTGCTTGATCGAAGTAAAATGGATTTCATTCTTAAAGAACAAGGATTTCAGCAAACAGGTGCGTGCAATTCAAGTGAATGCAAAGTGCAAATGGGACAACTTCTCGGTGTCGATAACTTGGTTGTGGGCAACATGGTTCGCTTCGGCAAAACCTATGCACTGCATTTGGATTATGTGGATGTAGGTTCAGGGCAAATAGTAAAGACCGTGGAAGCCGAACAGAAAGGCGATTTGGAAGATGTGTACAAAGAAATTTGCCGCGTTGGTGTCGAAAATCTTGTCGCAGCTCTTTCCAACAAATCGTTGGATTCTCAAGCGAGAGTAATTCCCACAGATGCTCTGCCGAAATTGCATGCCAATGCGATGAGTGGAAAACATAAGATTGCTTTGGCGCTACTTGGAACATCATTGCTGAGTGCTGGTGGTGGAGTCTATTTCAATGCGAAGGCCTCTAGCGATATGACGGATTACAATCGCGCGAAGGACTTATGGCAGAATACCAATAGTCAGAGTGAAGCTTTAGCGACAACGTTAACAGATAGTTATAACAATGAAATTCGCGCAACCAAATATCGGAATGTTTGCTACGGAGTTTCGCTGACGGCACTGATCGCTGGCGCCGTGCTTTGGTTTTGGCCGGAGGAAAAATGATGGGTATGCCGAATAAAATCTTTTCTATGAAAATGCAAAGACATATTTCGCTTGTTAATTATTCCTCTTCTGTATCATTAATTGTAGTGTCAGTTTTTGCTGGAATTCTTCTTTGTTCTTGCTCAAATAATAACCCCACGAATCCAGCTGCAATGATCAATGCGTGGCGAGATAGTTCGGGGACATCTTCGGCTCCAGAGAACTCATCATCTGTTTCAAACAGCAACAGCTCATCTACTTTCGTATCAAGCGCCTCGTCATCAAGTGTCTTGGCTTCATCCAGTAACCTTGTATCGTCTAGCACAAAAGCGATTTCAAGCTCAGTAGTGCTATCGAGTATCACAGCATCATCAAGCTTAACCCAATCATCGAGTTCCGCAACCTTGTCTAGCGCAGTCGTATCATCAAGTTCCATCGCGACATCAAGCGCAGGGTCGAGTGCTTCGACTGGAATTTCCTATGGAAACGTGAAAGACAATGCAGGGAAAAGTTATTTGACCGTAACGTTTGACGGTCAAACATGGATGGCCGAAAACATGCATTATGCCACCACATCAGGGAGTTGGTGCAAGGATGATAACTCTGATGCGGCGATGACATCTTTTAATTCAACCTACTGTGATACGCATGGCCGTGTATATGATTGGGCGACTGCGAATACGGTTTGTCCAAGTGGCTGGCATTTACCCACAGATGCACAATGGCAAACACTAGAAATGTATTTGGGCATGACATATCTTCAAGCAGATAGCGTGGATTGGCGGGGCCTCGACGAAGGGGCTCGCCTCAAGATGGAGTGGAGTGGGATGCCAAGCCTTAATACGGTTGGTTTTGCTGCGGTGCCTGCTGAGGTGTTCTCTTCTTCTGGGGGCACTTTCGGAAACGCTGGCTCTGTGGTTAGCACCGTATTTTGGACTTCAACGAATGGTACTGCGGGTGCTTACTACAGAATGTTAAGCGATACTGAAAATGGAATTCAGCGTAATGCCGCTGGAGAAAGTGAACAGAAAAATGGTTACTCTGTGCGGTGTCTGAAAAATTAGGTGTGACCAGACGAACGCAGTGAGACTGGGCACACCAGTTACAGCTCAATGTGTTCTTGCTATGACAAAGCTGATGGTAGGCCGTGCAAGAATCGCTTCAGGTGACTTTGCAGGAGCTGAACCACCACGCAGCCAGGGATGGCGGAGAGGCACACACCGCAGGTGGGCTCGGAGGGTGGCTCACAGGATGTGGAACATGAAAGTGAACCGTCCGCGAGGTGCCGTAATCATTAGACGGTTCGAAAATCCGAGTAGCTTAGTTGACTCGGAGACGAGTGCGGGATTGCTGACTGGACATAGCGGAGCGCACCGAACCCGGCATAATTCCACAAGGATGAACGTGGATGTTCACAGGAATTTGATTTCCTTGGTCATACCTTTAGACCAAGACTCAGGCCAGCCATAAGCGAGAAGAACAAGAAGAAAATCCAAGGAGAGTTACGGCAAATGTCGATCCATGACTAGGTGGGAACAACCATACAGGAAATGGCAAAGAAGCTAGCCCCAAAGCTTCGAGGGTGGATCAACTACTTCACAAAATTTCGCCCATCGGAAATGGATTACACCTTCTGGAAACTGAATGTGAGAATCATGAAGTGGGCGCGGAAGAAGTACAAGCTCCTCACTTTCCCGGAATCGTATGCTTGGCTAAAGAGGGTGTGCAAAGCGGAACCCAACCTATTCGTTCATTGGTCGAAAGGCTTCTCGGTTTAAATCTGTCCCGAAGAGCCGTGTGACGGGAGACTGTCAAGCACGGTTCCGTGAGAGGCTATGGGTGAGACCCCCATGGTCTACTCGATTTTCCTTCGGGATGTGGTAGAAAGACCCACTGAGACCCCGTCCCGCGCAGAATTCTTAAGAAGAATGCACCGCGTTGTGCAATGTTCCAGGCTGTCGTACCAAGCGTCGATGTGCTTAATGACGCCAGCAACTTTCCTTGCACGCTATAGAGCTGCAACTGTTCTGTGCCATCTGTGCCTTCTACAATGATTCCTTGAAATCCATTTTGAAGTACACGCAGATGGAGTGATTCTTGTGCAGCAAGTATTGCCGTTGTAGCGCTTGAGCTAGAAGCCTTGGCGCTACTTGAAGACAATGAATTGCTCGAACTTACTGCATTCGAACTGTTGGAAGATGATGTGTTTACTGACTTAAGAAGCACCGCAGTCACGGAATAGGAAGGGAGCGAAATACTGATAGAGCCATTGGAGACGGTTACGTTTCCGCTCTTCAAGGCATTTTTTGTGTGTGAAATGAAGGTCTCTCCAGAAAGATTCGAAAGCTGTAGTGTGGTTCCATTTCCATTGGGTACAAAGCCCTTTAGATTCACCGAGGCATTTTGTGTGGCAACATCTCGATTCACTAAGATCACCGTCATGGAATCTTTTGCGGGCGTGATGCTTGTGTAAGCCGAGACTAGGTTATCCATGCTTGAGGTGGATTGGACGCGAACGGTCTTTGCATTGTGGCTAAACAGATTGAGCACCTCCCACATTCCTGGTTCCCAGACCCAAGGAGTAAAAAGTTCCCCGCCATGATTGGAGAAGGTTCCGAGCATAGAGGCATACCATGTCGCGGTTTCAGAGGCGGAGCCACTCACTGGCGACGATACGCCTGATTCGGTTGCGCCAACCTTGATGCCATGTCCTTTGCCGAAGTGCTTGTCGAGCCAGCCTTCTACACGGTGAAAGAACATCTGATGTTGCTCGCTGCCATTCCAGCCTCCGGTCGCCCAGTGCACCCCGTTTGCGTGAGGGTCGAGGTAGGTTGTATCCCACAGTTGCCTGTACTGTTGTTGCACCTCTGACTTTGTGTCTCCTGAGAGATAGAAATGCACGTCGTAGACATCAAGCATGCGCACACCCGAAGAGTCTTGTGCCTCAGAAAGCCGCTTGATTAGATATTCTGGCCAGCAGTAGCTTGCTCCCTTGTAGGATATGGTATTCTGATTCGGCCAGGTGTACCATTGCCACTCGCTTGCCGATGCGGGGCCCACCAGCTTGATACCAGGGAACAGCTTACGCGCAAGCCTTAGCCACAGCGATCCAGCGTTGTACAGCTTCCTCTGCGGTAATCAAGTGCCCGGGCAAGGACGGATCGGCATCATCGTGGGTTCCGTTCCAGATTTCAATTTCGTTATCCATATTCCAGTATCGTAACTTCGTAGAATCGAGGCCAAGCCCTCCCGGCCCAAACCAGTGATTTAGGATTGCTGCTGTGGAGTCTGCAGGCCAAGGTTGGAGATACTTTGATACATCGCCATTTACCAGAGCTTTCCCACCACCATTGGTATCTGGAGTACCACCACCTGCCAGATTCTGCCCTGGCACCGACTTGCCGTTATGCGTCTGTTGGTAGCCCCAGTCATTAAAATTATTGTTGGTATTGGCAGCGACCCAGCCCAAGAGCTGGAAGCCCCACATGCCTTGCTGGACAGTTGGTAGCTTTGTCTTAAGCTCTTGTGCAGCAAAATCCCAATCGTGGGCGTAGACGTTGTTGTACCAGTCTGGATGGCTTGTGAGCTTCTTGCGCCAGTTGTACTTGGTCAGGTTGTTGCCTGCATTCTCTCGCGTCATTTTGAGCCCTGCTTCTCGTGAGAGAAACAGCGAGGTTCCGGCGGTGTCCATTGATGGCTTGTTCGGATCATCTGAAATGCCACAGCCATTCTTCCCATATATGAGTGGAGAGATAGGCATGCGACCAGAATCCGCTTGCACCACAATTTGAATATCAGCATGGCTTATCGTTGCGATTGCTAAAATGAACACGAGAGTCTTATTCATACGAAGCCATCCTCTTTCTAGCGAAATAGCTGATGCACAGTTCATGACGTATTTCAAAGTATTCTGAATACGCGATGAATATTCTGAGTTTTGGTGCTCAGTAAACGAATGGCTGCTGAGGATTCAATTCATGTCAAAATTTGGCAAAATTGACATGAAAAAACTGTAAACGATGGTGGTGCTCTGACGTATTGGGATTAGGGCTGCATCATCAAGTTGTCGCGATTGATTCCATACATACGAATGTCGTCGATCCAAAAATCTTTTCCACCACCGAAAAAGAATGTCAAGTTAGTGACGGCATCTTTCACATTGTTCCAGCCGACATTACCTGCGATACTATCCTCGGGCATAAGATCCTGGGGACGAATGCTCTTGCGAGTCCAAATTGTATCTAACGAATCATGAATCCACGCCTTGCCACCGTTGGTGCCTAAATTGTCGAAAGTGAGGGAATAGATTCCAGTTCCTCGAACCCAGAACACAATGGAATCAAGAGTTGCGAGGCTGCGTGGGCCAGAGCCAAGTGCTGTCCCCAATTTGTTCCATTGAGATAAAGAGTCGGAATAGGAAAAATGCAACGCATGTCCGCTGCGCCCTGCTCCAGCAGGCTGCAACGCCGTAGCAAAGTCTGGTGTGATGGTGACTGTGCTATCGGAAGCAAACCAATACCAATGGTTCGCTGGAATAGGGGGCGGCAATGCGGTCTGTATGCTATTGTGTTCAAAGTCATCGATGAGGAGGGTATACAATTCTTGTTTCACCGAGTCTTTAATTCCATTCCAAAGCTTTGCATAACCAGGGTCAACTGCCCCAGGGCGTCCCCAGCGAAGTTCAATGCGAGTTGTTGAATCGACTACAGTCTCAATGCGTACACGGATCACCGCTTTTCTCAATACTGAATCCCAACGTGCGCGTTGATGTGCAAGAGGATTTCCTTGTGCATCGAAAATGCGTAAGTCACGACCATCACTGATTGCTTGTGAAAAATCGAAGTTGCTTGAATCTAAATGGAGCGTGAGTACAGTAGGATTGGAAAGAGGTCGCATCCAATTTGAGGCCAAGGAATCGACTCGAACGGTGCGCGAATAACGCCATGTTGCAGGGTCTTCTGTGCCAATCGTAGGTGCCGCAAGGGTTCCCGCATCGACCGTGGAATGAGAACGAATCTGAACAAAATCTTCGGCAAGCTCTGTGGGTAGTTTGTATGCAATGGCGCGAACGCGCAGAGTTCCCGGAGGCATTGCTTTGAAGTTAAAATCACCAAGAGAGTCCGTTTTCACTTGTTCATCGAGACCATAGAACTGAACCCAAGCATAGGGAATTCCAACAGGCAACGAAATCGTTCCTTGCAGGCTTCCCATGGGTAGTAAGGTGATTTGTGCAAATTCATTTCCGCGAGCAGTATCAACGTGTTCAACCTCAGTGACTGCTCCAATTGTGTCGCCCATTGCCTGCACTACGTAGCGGCCTTGAGGAAGGCCCTTACAGAGAATCATGCCTCTTTTGTCGGTGTAGAGATTTCGAATTTCTAACGATGTGTCCGTACTGCGCAATGTGTCTGCAACGTACCATGCAGGGCGCAGCTTCACTTGTACCATCGATGCGGGCTTGCCATCTTGAAACACCACTTGAAAAGACACACAATTTTCGGTTTCCACCGTGTTGCCTGCAGACTGTTGTTTTGTGCAGGAATTCAAAAGCAATAGTACGCCTAAGCAGGCCATGAAAATCTGTTTCATGATTCGCCTCTCTTGGTGTGTACAACAGGATACAAAGCCATGGTCCATTGCATGACGCGATCAGGGTGCATGGCGTCTTCCACTCGTTTCTGCACTTGGCGGCGAAACTCACGAGCCATTTCGCGAAGATCGTTAAAACACTCTTCATCAACCGCAAGTGTTAGCGTAGAAACCTCGCGCTCTTTTGCTGGAAAGGAGTCCACTGCCTCCGCACCCAAGGTCAGTGCCTGCTTTTGATATGTACGTACCGCCACCGCTTTTTCTGGGCTACATACGGTGACATGCGCTTGGGATAAGCCTAAGCGGCCTGAAGGAAGTCGCTTTACTAGGCCCAGGGATTTTAGAATCTCAAGGGCTTCATTGGCTTGCTCTTTGGTGATATTCGGCATTACACTCGAAGCTATTTCTTCGGGAATGGCTCTGCCTTCAGAGACCTCTAAATACGAATGAACAACAGGAATCCACCATTGGCTTAAAAAACGAATTTCATGATTGCCTATTTTGCGGCGCTCTACATCGCGAAGGGCGAAAGCCTTATCCATCAGCTCTTTGCGTTTGGCTGGAATGCGAGTTCGCGCTGCAGCTACGAGTAATTCAAAGTATTGCCCTGATCTGCCTGTGAGTCCAAGTAAATCCTTGGCTAAGGGCACACAGCGACTGGGCAAATGCTCATTTTTTTGAAGAATCCGAAATACTTGACTCGTGTCAAGGCCAAGCTTTATGCCCATCATTCGATAGGTGTATAACGGCAACTTCGCTTTCCGCTGAACATAATGCTGCTCAAGCAGATCTCGATAATCAGCGACATCGTCTAAAAGGAGCATACGAGTAGTTTACTTTATTTCATTTCTTTTCGCATAACTTCTATGATGACGCTTTGGATAATTTATCCAAGCTATTGAGCTTCTCAAGTTTGCATCCCATTGTGTATCGCATTATTTTGGATGCATACAATAGGAGCCATTCTTTATGAGAAGGTCAAATCTTTCCCCGTTGACTGTGATTGGAATTTGTGTTGCAGCCCTTAGTGTTCAAACATGGGGAGTGACAACCGCAGCCGCAAGTGCCCCAACCTACTCGTGGAAGAGTGTTCAGTTCCACGGAGGTGGTTATGTTCCTGAAATGGTCTATCATCCAAAATCCAAAAGTCTCGCGTATATCCGAACCGATGTTGGAGGTGCGTATCGCTTAGATCCATCGAACGGAAAGGATTGGATCGCGATCAACGATATGCTCACCGATGCGAACGATTTTGGCTCCATCGGCATTGGACTTGATCCCGATGACTCGAACTATGTGTATTTGACCGGTGGCTTGTATACAAGCCTTTCGTGGTGTGGAGCCGCGTCGGTACTGAGGTCTGCAGACCAAGGAGCTACGTGGACAAAACTTCTTTTGGGTAGCAATGTCAGTGGAGCAAATACTGCCAAGTTGACTAGCAATGGCTCTATGTGCTTGGCGGGCAATGGCCAAGGTAGAGGAATGGGGCCGCGCTTTGCCGTGAAAGGTGCCAAGGTGTATTTAGCGACCAATCAGAACGGCCTTTTGAAAAGCTCTGATCGCGGGGCAACCTGGACAACAGTATCGCCTCTGGGAGACACCACAGGGATTGGGGCAGTCTTGTTTGATGCTGCGGGAAATGTCTATGCAGCGCCTTACGCGGGCGGGCTCTGGAAGAGCACCGATGGAGTAAACTGGTCGCATCTTTCAGGTTTCAGCGGCTTTGTATATCAGATGCACTATGTTCAACAGACGAATACCATTTGGATGACTTCGAATACCACGAGCACTTTGGATCAAGGGGGAACGGGTGGTGGATCGGTCTGGACATTTAATACGACGAGTGCTGCGTTCGCACAAGTGACCATGCCTGCCAAAGGTGGAAAAGATTTTGGATATGGGGCTCTCTCCATAGATCCTTCGAATACAAATCATGTCGTCGTCGTTTCCAATGGATGGTGGCGCGGCAGGGATTATCCAAGAATTCCGGCTACGTTCATTCCAAACGAAGCGATGTACCAAAGTCTCGATGGAGGAAAATCGTGGAAAGATATTTTGCTCAATGCAACTTTTGATACTGTGAGTGCTGCATGGGCTTCTACGAGTAATCCTGGCTGGCTCACCGCACTTGCCATTGACCCTGCAAATTCAGATCACATTACCTTCGGGACCGGAGGCGGAATGTGGAGTACAACGAATGGCTCCGCAGCAACCCCTACATGGGCTTTTACAGACAAAGGAATTGAAGAAACGGCGGTGCTTGGATTATTCAGTTCTACTACCGGAGCACCTGTGGTCAGTGTCATGGGCGATGTCGATGGTGCTTATCATGCCAGTGTAACAACGCCTCCGCGTACACGTCATCAAGTCGAGATCGGAACAAATTTCGACATCTCGGTCGCAAGCCTTGCGCCGAATAAGGCCATCAGAATCCACGAGCAGCCTAAGCAGGGTTTGGGTGGATACTCTGAGGACGGGGGCAAGACGTGGACCGCCTTTGCTACACATCCGCCATTTGTTGCGAACTCGAGTGGAACCTCGAACCAGTCGAACTTCGCGGCGATTTCTGCAGACGGCTCTTCGATCGTCATCAACATGCAGCAGTATGGTGTGTATTACTCGAAAGATAAAGGAGCCACGTGGACCAAATCGTCTACCGATGCTTCCTTGCTTTCGTCCACCGATGGTGGTTTTCATGTTCTCGCAGATCATGTGACTTCCGGAGTCTTTTACATCTATAACGCACAGACCGGCATCTTCTATCGGTCTACCAATAGCGGTGTTACGTGGACTGCTATGAATTCGACTCTGCAAAAAGGCGACTCATGGGAATGGGGATATTTCCATGCTTTTGTTTCTCCGAAAGCTGCTGGTGAAATTTGGTTTAGCCAAGGGCTACAGTTCGGTGGTGTATATGCCGGAGTGAACGTTGTATACCGCTCCACAGATGGTGGTGCAACCGTGAATCCCGTGAGTGGACTTTCTTCGGCCTTGGCAATTGGATTTGGAAAAGGCTTGAGCGATTCCGTGCCTGCTATTTACGTATACGGTGTGAATGCAAGCAACATCAAGGGTTTGTTCCGTTCCATGGATAATGGTGTGACATGGATTCAAATTGATGACATCGCACATCAATATGGAGGTGTTGCCATGATTGCTGGAGACCCATGTATCTACTCGCGTATATACTTTACAGGCGCTGCCGCTCGTGGCGTCCTTTATGGGGAAGAAGCTGGAGTCGCGAACAACACATGCACCACAAGGTCTGATTATGTTGCAAAACCTGTAGACATCAAGCCTACGGAAGCCTCTTTGAATGGCTTCACTCGCAGTGGGCTGCAATTGTACTCGGACAAGCCAATTCATCTTGTTAATTTATCAGGACAAACGATCAAGACGTCTTCTACAGCGAGTGGAAAAACAACATTAGATTTACATGATGTTCATCAAGGTCTTTACATCGCCTATAGCGGGTCTAGTACAATGACGTTAATAATTCCTTGATGAATGAGGTACAATGGTTTGGGTTTGGGACTGGTGTTCTGGTTACGTAATTGTTCCTTAATCAAAGGCTCAAACATGAGAATAAAAAGAATCCATTCCGTTGTTATGATGGGTATGCTCGCCACATCAATTGCTTATTGTTGGAATATAGACGGAACGGTCTCCTCCAGCAAAGGCGGCGTTCTCCAGGGAGTGATCGTTTCTGTGGTGGATTCTTCCTTCAAAGACACTACCGATGTTCAAGGTAAGTTTGCGCTGCAAAATCAGAGCAGCGTAGCAATCCAAAATGCAAAGTCTACGGTATCCACAAATGGAATCAACGCGCGCCTTCGCGGTAGCACGCTTGAAATCCAAAACAGCCATTCAGCTCAGGCAAAAGTCTCGATTACAGATGCGCAAGGAAATATCCGTTGGAGCCAGAACGTGAAACTTGGCTCAGGAACGCAGCAAATTCATATTCCCGAGAAAAGCCTTGTGGGAGTAAGCTTCGTTCGCATTCAAGAAGAAGGGAATCAGTTTGCAACAATGCTCCAAACAGGATCTCGCGCACTTGCTTTAGTCGCAGTGACTTATCCGAAACTTTTGTTTCATAAGCCAGGATATCAAGACACTAGCTACACCATGACCTCGGTGACCGCAACAGGTGTTTCCGTTATCATGCGAGATACGGCAAGCCTTGTCGTCGTAACGTGCCCAACACAAAAACTCACCGCGCAAGATTACAATCGCTCCGTGAGTGTGAATGGAGTGAATCGCACTTATATCTTGCATGTGCCTACAGCCTACAATGCGAGCAAGCCTGCGCCTCTTGTGGTAGATTTTCATTACTTGACAGGCTCCGCCTCCCTAGAAGAAAGTTTATCTCCCTATAAAGCTGTGACGGATCCAGAGGGAGTCATTACGGCATACCCAGATGGTGTGAAAGGACCTGGTGGAAACGCATGGAATGTAGGTCCATGCTGTACAACAGCCAATGATACCGCTTTTGCACGAGCCATGGTTGCCGATATTGAGAAGGTCGTATGCATTGAACCCAAACGCGTATATGCCGTCGGCTTTTCCATGGGTGGAGGCATGACCCACTATTCCGCATGTCACCTCGCAGATATCTTTGCGGCGGTTGCCCCTGCGGCATTTGATCTGTTGAAGGAAAATGAAGGAACGTGCCAACCCTCGCGCCCCATCACAGTTATTTCTTTCCGTAGTACAGGAGATCAGACTGTTTATTACGATGGAAGGCCCTCTTCAAGTGTCCCGACTATGCCAATCACATTTCTCGGAGCCAAAGGCACCTTCTTAAAATGGTCTCAACTTAATCAGTGTACAGGGAGTCCTTCAACGGAAGACCCTACTACCGGTTGTTCAACCTATTCGAGTTGCGCCTCTGGTGTTCAGGTCACACTTTGTACGACATATGGTGGTGGACACGATTTCGGAAAAGCCGCAATCGCTTGGCCTTTGCTTAAGAAATACACGCTTCCTTAACGCATAAACTTTCAGAACACCAAAAAGAAAAGCCAGCCCTAACAAGAGCTGGCTTTTCTAATGGAGATAATTACCCTATGGACAATTTGTCAATGGAATCTTCGTTGCGAAATTCATTTTCACGAGATCTAAGGAATACATTCGATGGACGGATTATCTGGGGTTTCCACAGGTTCATAAAAAGGAATCGAATATGCGCATCAAAATACAGACACTCATCCTTCTTTCCGGAGCGATCCTCTTCGGATTCGCAAGCGCTGCGCCTTTGGCGGATGGAGCCTCCAAATATCTTGGCAACATTACCACGAGTAATGGCGTGCGCAACGATTTCGGTACCTACTGGAATCAGATTACCGCTGAAAATGAATGCAAATGGGGTTCCATTGAGGGAAGGGCTCATGGAACCTATGACTTTACTGGTTGCGATAGAGCTTACAATTGGGCAAAGAACAACGGTGGGCATTTCAAATTTCACGCCCTCGTTTGGGGTGGCCAGTATCCAACTTGGTTAAAAAGCATGAATGCTACAGATACAAGAAAAGCCATCGATGCTTGGTTTGACAAGGTTAAAGAACATTATCCTGATCTGGAAATGATCGATGTGGTGAATGAAGCCATTCGCACGGGCACGAACCCAAACAAATACCACTCCCCCTATGATGAAACACAGATTGTCCAAGCTTTGGGTGGTGACGACAATGGTAGTTATGCCTTTGTGATTGAAGCCTTTAAAATGGCACGCCAACGCTGGCCTAAGGCTGTTCTCATTTATAACGATTACAATACATTCCAGTGGCAGATTGACGACGGCATTGCCCTTGTAAACAAAATCAAGGCCGCAGGTGCCAATTTAGTAGACGCATACGGGCAGCAAGCCCACGATTTGACTGCTAATAACGGTACCGCGTGTATGAATTTTAACACGTTCAAAGCCGCTCTCAAAAAAATCCACGATGGAGTAGGTATTCCTTTGTTCATCACTGAATACGATATCGGAATCTATGATGATGCGGTCCAGAAACAGTGCTATTCGGAACAGATTCCAGAATTCATGAACGCAGAATATGTCGCTGGCATTACCTTGTGGGGCTATATCTATGGCAAAACTTGGATTACTCCAGATGGGCAGTCCGGAATTATTAAGAATGGCTATGATGGCAGTGGTAAGGAACAGGCAGGTACAGACCGTCCCGCAATGACTTGGCTCAAAGATTATATGTCAAAGAACAAGGGCGTGAACACAACGGGTCTACTTGGATCTGTTCCAACACCACCAACACCACCAGATACGGTTCCGCAAGCTCCCTATAAGGGTGCCATCGCCATTCCAGGAACTCTTGAAGCCGAGAACTACGATGTGGGCGGGCAGAATCAATCCTACTATGATTCTGATACCGCGAATCAGGGCAATGTTTACCGCCAAGACCAGGTTGATGTTGTGTCTGTCACAAATGGATATGCTGTTGGCTACACAATCGCAGGAGAATGGCTTGAGTATACAGTGAACGTGGCGACCGATGGCGTTTATGACTTTGATGCTTCAGTAGCATCTGGTTCGGATGGATCTTCATTCCAGCTTTTCATTGATGGTAAAGCCATTACAGATACGGTAAAGGTCACGAAAGGTGCTGATTGGGAAACTTATGGCGCTGTTACCGGAACCACAAACACAGCTCTCACTGCTGGATCTCATATACTGAAGATTGCCATTACCGGTAGCTATGTGAATATCGACAACATCAAGTTCACAACTAACGCCCCCACAAAACTTGTTGAAATGAATGCGAATTTCACTCAAGGGAATCAAGGGTACAACGTATATAACGTAAAAGGAACCTATCTCAAATCGTTCCAGGCAAACAGTATTTCTGATCTCAAGGTTCAGATGCAAATGTCTAGCTTGAACTGTGGCGTATACCTTGCGCGGAATAGCACGAACAATTTATTGATCAGCATCAACAAGTAATTTCCTCTCGTTCCTGAGCAAAAGCTTAGCCGCCTCGGCTAGGCTTTTGTTTTATCGCACCAGTTGTCTATGACTGGTGTGTTTCTGCTTGTATTGACAAAAGATCCATAACAGAGTGAAGCATAAATTGTCCCGTTCAACTCAAAGAATATGCATGGATGTTTTATCCAAAAATTCGTCATGCACTCTCAATTCAATAGATAGGAGAAGGAATACATTCGTAGAGAATCATTTTACCCGAGGTGAACAAAATGTCGAAGCTTGTGAAATGTTTACTGCTGCCTATGATACTTGCAGGGTCAGTATTTGCTGGAACCAATTCGGATCTCAACGTTGGATCTCGGTCTGCTAAAATTTATGCTCCAGACAAACGAGATAAACCAGCACTGGTGATTTCGTTGCACGGCATTGGTGGTGGTTCCTGGTGGACTCCAGGTGCAATGCAATATGAAGCCATTGCTGACACTGCCAATTTTATTGTTGCGTATCCACAGGGTGAAAACTCCCAGTGGGACTTAGGCACTGGCACATCCAATAAGGACGTGATCTTTATTCAAGCCATCATCGATTCCATGTCGAATCGCTATAAGATCGACCGAAATCGTGTCTATGTATCTGGCTTTTCTATGGGAGGAATGTTGTCGTGGATTGTATCCTGCGTGATTCCCGACAAGATAGCAGCTATTGTTCCCGGTGATGGTTATCCACTTTATGGAATGTCTGGATGCTCTGAAGTTCGTCATGTGCCAGCCATGCAAATTCATGGAACGGCAGACGATTTTGTTTCCTATAGCGGCTTTGTCGGAAGCTTCTTACCCTCTCAGATTACACGCTACGGATGCCCTACAACTTCGGTTCATACGAAGCCATACCCAGTGGGCGTTGATGGACGCAACGCTTCTCAGTTAGCGCAAGCTTCGAAGTCTTTTCGAGATGACTATGGACCTTGTGAAAAGAACGGACTCAAAAGCGAACTCGTACTCATTTCTGTGGATGGTATGATCCACGATTGGGCAACACCCAACAAGGCGAATGGCAGCGATGATGTGAACTACAAGGGCAAGCCATTTGATGTGAATGGAACTTGGGAAGCTTGGAACTTCATGAAGACCCACAGCTTAGCTGGTGATGTTGTTGTTCCTCCAGTTGTGACCGTTCCTGCACACCGTGATACGATCTTCAACGGTGGTTTTGATCAAGGCGTTCTTGGTTGGACATTTAACACTTGGGGTAGCACCGCACAGGGCTCGGTTGTTAAAGGTGAATACAGTCTTTCCATCAGTGCTCTCGGTACTGGAAATGCTTCTATTCAGCTCGTTCAAAATGGAATCATTTTGCAGCAGGGCAAATCTTATGAAGTGAAGTTCGATGCTTATGCAAGCGCAAGTAGGACTCTTGAAGCCAACGTGGAACAAGACGTGAGCCCATGGACCAGCTATTTGCCTGCGCTCGAATCCTTTGATCTAACCACAACCAAGACCACTTACTCATACATCTTCACGATGACAAATGCAACGGACTCGAATGGGCGAGTTTCCTTCAACGCGGGGGCATCGACAACGGGTCTAACCTTGGACAATATTTCCATCAAGGAAGTGGCCACACCAACTCCACCACCAGCATCTGTTCGCGAAATGAAAATGCAAAATGGATTGGTGTCGGTATATCAGAATGGGGCTCGCTTAAATGTTGCAATCAATGGTGCGCTGGGTACATCGTTCTCAATAGGTATGTATGACCTGTTTGGCAAACAAGTGCACGCATCTGCACGAATGGATGGGAAGAGTCAGACGTCTTGGAGCACAGATATTTCAAGCCTTCCCAAAGGAATCTACTTCGTGAAGGTGAATGCTGATGGAAGAACAATCCATAGCTCAAAGCTAATGGTGGGACGATAAGCAAGTTGATCAGGGGTGGCCCAAATAAGGCCACTTTCTGATTTCAATTTTGAAGGGGTAACAATGCATCTTGCCATGAAAGTCCTGATGATTTCGTTGTTGCTGGGGACGCTTTCATTCTCTGGAACGCAGTTTGATTTGAATGTGGGTAAGCGTAAAGCGATCATCTATGCTCCCGACAAACGCAATAATCCTGCGTTGGTTATATCGATGCATGGGATTGGTATTCCTGCGAGCATGAACCAAGGCATGATGAAATATGAGCCTCTTGCAGATACAGGCAATTTTGTCGTTGCCTATCCAGAAGCGGAGAATTTGTCATGGGATTTAAGTACGGATAAAGATTTGAATTTCATTTTGGCGATCATTGATTCGATGAGCAATCGCTATCAGATTGACCGCAACCGCGTATACGCCTCTGGCTTCTCGATGGGTGCGATGATGAGTTGGTATCTGTCTTGCAATCTTCCCGATAAGATTGCGGCGATTGTTCCTGGTGATGCGTACCCACTTTCGGGACAGACGGGATGCTCAGAGGTTCGGCATGTGCCAGTCCTACAATTGTATGGCACCGCAGATAGTTACTACGGAAAATTTCTCAGCGATTTTTTGCCTTCTCAGATTACGCGTTATGGTTGTTCCACAACATCCACACGGATCAAGCCTTTTCCTGTAGATGTTGATGGTCGCAACGCCGCGCAACTTGCGCAACCATCTCAGTCCTATAAGGACGACTGGGGACCATGCAACAAAGATGGGTTGTCGAGCGGTATTAGCATGATCACTATTGTGGGAATGGTTCATGACTGGGCCACACCCGGCAAGGCAAACGCAAATGATGATCCCAACTACAAAGGGAAACCTTTCGATGTCAATGGCACATGGGAAGCTTGGAACTGGATGAAGACCCACAGCTTGAATGGTGATGCACCTGTTGTTACGGTTCCTGCACACCGGGACACTGTCTTTAACGGAGGCTTTGACCAAGGCTCAAAGGGTTGGACCTTGAATACTTGGGGTAGCACTGCGCAGGGCTCGGTAGTTAATGGTGAATACAAAATCGATATCACCGCTCTCGGTACTGGTAATGCGTCCATTCAATTGGTTCAGAACGGAATCATTCTGCAACAGGGCAAGTCTTATGAAGTGAAGTTCGATGCGTACGCAAGTGCAAGTAGGACTCTCGAAGCCAACGTGGAACAGAATGTGAGCCCTTGGACGAGTTACCTGACAGCTCTTCAGAACTTCGATCTGACAACAACCAAGAAAACCTATTCCTACACATTCACGATGACAAACGCAACGGACTCGAACGGTCGAGTTTCCTTTAATGCTGGTGCATCGACAACGGGTTTAGTCCTCGATAATATTTCCATCAAGGAAGTGGCGACGCCTGTTGCAATTCATGTACAAGCAATGAAGGCCAACGGTGCGATGCGTTGGTCCAATGGAGTCCTATACCTAGCTGGGATAGAATCGGGCAAGTTGCAAATTATCGATTCACGCGGTCGCACCCGAGTCGTAGAAATCGTCGGAAGTCAAGCAAGGACGGGGCTTTTACCTATGGGCGTGTATCAAGTCAGGGTAATGGGCAAAAATCCAACGAAGAATCTTGGCTTTGTGATCGGCCATTAACGTCAATTCTAAATCAAACTCTTGGAACGGAATTATTATGAACAAGACAAGCAAGCAGCCTCAATGGAGTATTCTTGCGATCATGGTGATGGCTGTGCTCTCTCAGAAGGGGTACTCTGCCACAGGCCCTTGCGACATATACCAATCCGCGGGGAAACCTTGTGTTGCGGCCTATAGCACCGTGCGTGCACTTTACCAGTCTTACAGTGGGCCACTTTATCAAGTTCGTCGTTCGGATAACACAACCAAAGATATCAAGCCCCTTGAAGCCGGTGGTTATGTGGACGCGTCGATTCAGGACAACTTCTGTACCGTTGCTGGTGAGTGCCGGATTTCCATCATTTACGATCAATCGAGTAATGGGAATCATCTCACCAAGGCTCCTGCAGGTAACCCAACATTTGGTCTGTACAATGATTCGGAAGCGGTTGCCGATATACTCCCCATATGGATCGCAGGGCAAAAGGCTTATGGCGTGCACATCACACCGGGAGGCTGGACAACGCCAGGGCAGGTGGGGTACCGCAACACAAATACTCATGGGATCGTCAAGGGAGATAATCCTGAATCCATTTACATGGTGACGGACGGAAATTATGTCAACGGAGCGTGTTGCTTTAACTTTGGCAACACCGAGATGGATCCGAAGGTTTATGGAGACATGGAGTCTATCTACTTCGGAACGAATGATTGGTGGGATCATGGCGTCGGAAAAGGTCCTTGGGTCATGGCGGACCTAGAAAATGGCGTATACAATATGGGAGGCCCAGGCAATTATTCCAAATACGGTGGCGTGGATACCCTTGGCAACAAGTACAACAGCCAAAGCGTGTCGTTTGTCTATCCTTTCGTTACCGCGTATCTCAAAGGAAATTCAGCCAAAGCCACCGATGGTGGACCCTTCACACTCAAGGGCGGAAATTCTCAGCAAGGTGCGTTGACAACTGTGTGGAATGGGCCATTCCCCGTGGGGTATTCTCCTAGGAACAGACCGGGTGGAGTCGCGCTTGGTGTGGGCGGAGATAACAGTAGCGGTGCCCAAGGCCGCTTCTACGAAGGGGTCATGACTTCTGGATTTGCCTCCGATGCCACCGACGACGCCATCCAGGCGAACATTGTTGCAGCCGGTTACGGTAGTAAAGCCTTGATCGTGACTGTCCCTGCACACCGGGACACTGTCTTTAACGGAGGCTTTGACCAAGGCTCAAAGGGTTGGACCTTGAATACTTGGGGTAGCACTGCGCAGGGCTCTGTGGTCAATGGTGAATACAAAATTGATATCACCGCTCTCGGTACTGGTAATGCGTCCATTCAATTGGTTCAGAACGGAATCATTTTGCAACAGGGCAAGTCTTATGAAGTGAAGTTCGATGCGTACGCAAGCGCGAGTAGGACTCTCGAAGCCAACGTGGAACAGGATGTGAGCCCTTGGACGAGTTACCTGACAGCACTTCAGAACTTCGATCTGACAACAACCAAGAAAACCTATTCCTACACATTCACGATGACAAACGCAACGGACTCGAACGGTCGAGTTTCCTTTAATGCTGGTGCATCGACAACGGGTTTAGTCCTCGATAATATTTCCATCAAGGAAGTAGCGACGCCTGTTTCCGTAAGCAACATGAATGCGCAAAATGGATTCATGTCGGTACATCAGAATAATTCTCGCCTAGAGGTTGCGCTCCATGGTGCGCAAGGAACCTCGATCACAATGGGCTTGTATAGCCTCGTAGGCAAAGTCGTGCGCGCGTCGGCACCAATGACTGGGAATAGTCTTGTGTCTTGGAATGCTGATCTTTCGAGCCTTCCCATTGGAATCTATTTCGTGATGGTGAATGCAGATGGAAGGACAATCCAAAAATCAAAGATCGTGGTGGGTAAGTAACCCATCGTCAAAGTGAGGGAAAAAAGAATGAAACCTGAAGGAAATCATCCCATGCGAATTTTCAATGTGCAAATCATAATTGCGACAATTTCCTTTGTATTGATATTTGGAGCTACACAACAATGTGAAGCAGCCACTGCGACAATCGATGTCAATAAATGGCATCAGTCGATTCGCGGATTTGGCCTTTCGACAGCTTGGAGCGGCAAAATGACTTCTACCGAAGCCGACCAAATCTGGGATACGATTAAGGGAGCTGGATTCTCCTTGAATCGGGTGATGATCGAACCCAATGGACTGAGCAACGACGAAACGGAAAATGCCATCTCAGCCACAAAGCGCGGCGCAAAGGTCTGGGGCACACCATGGTACACCAAAAATGGAGTACCCCTTGTTCATTACGTCCCAAACAATAAAGGTGGAATCGATACTGTCAAATACGACACGTTGTACGAAAAAAATTATCAAGAGTGGGCAGACACGCTTGCGTCGATGGCCATTAAGATGAAGGCTAAGGGAGCCCCAATCTACGCGATCTCTTCGGGGAATGAAGTCGACCTCGGATGGACCAAATACAGCGAGGATGCTTTGGCACTTTGGGTTGGAAAGTATTTGGGTCCGACTCTTGCCCAAAAATCACCGGACACCAAGATAATAGGGATCGAGCCATGCAACTATTGGGGCTTCGATCGATACTTTAAAGTCTTCAAAGCGAATCCAGATGCTTGGAAATATTCCTCGATTATGGCCACGCACGAATACCCCACTGTGATTAAAGCGTACCCAGAGATTCAAGCAGCCGGGAAGGAATATTGGGAGACAGAGGTCTATGATCCGCAAACCGATCAAGGGGAAGATGTTGGCATGGGAAGTGCGCTGCGGGTTTCCAAGATCATTCACGATGCGCTCACCACCGCAGACGTAAACGCTTGGCACTACTGGTGGAAAAATCCTTGCCCTGGCTGCGCGAACGGTGCCATATGGGCCGAAGCGAGCCACCAGCCAACCAAGCGTCTTTGGATCATGGGCAACTGGTCACGCTAT
>Ga0302287_10000234_pt1 | contig 33113 bp, 24 predicted proteins | sample III_Fen_E2_4_FD_200452 | JGI IMG/M metagenome (GOLD analysis project Ga0302287, IMG submission 200452) | Peat permafrost microbial communities from Stordalen Mire near Abisko, Sweden - III_Fen_E2_4 | ecosystem: Environmental > Terrestrial > Soil > Wetlands > Permafrost | place: Sweden: Abisko... | reverse complement strand
GCCGGAAAACCCATGCTGGTGAAATGAGACGGTGAGATTGCCGCCGTAGCAGCAATGACAAGTCTGTGGCGGCAATGACAGTGTGGGTGATGACGCATTAAGCATGGGGTTGCAGGCGCTACTCAAACAAAAAAACGCCGGAGCTCAGTGTCCGACGTTCTTGAAATTTTCGTAACCCTAGCTCTTAAAAGCCCTGGCCGATCAGGAAGTTGAACTGCATTCCACCGATGGTGGTTTCGTTGAATCCAGAGTAAGTTTCACCAGGATCCAAAGGCCATGCAAAGTCGAAGCCGATGATTCCAAGCATTGGTACAATCACGCGGAAACCAAAGCCGACATCGCGTTTGAGGCTTGCAGGATCCCATTCACTCATTGGCGAGGCTTGGTTTGAGGATACACGGATCGATGGATCGTAGCGCTTACCAAATACGTTACCGGCATCAAAGAAGAGCGGCAATAAGTAGAAGCGATTTTCAGCGACGGGGAACGTGAATTCCGCAGAGATGAACTGGTACGAGCGACCCAAGCGACGATAGCCGATGGAGCCTGCAGCATAGCCGCGCATAAGGCCGCGGTAACCAAGTGCGCCACCCATTTGGTACAGCGAGCTATACTGAATCGACGATCCGCTCATCATTCCATATTCGTTGTTGATGCCCAGCGCCAAGGTCTGGTGATTGACATCGAAAACAGGGAACCACCACTTGAGGCCAAGCTCGGTGCGCACAAAATCAAAGTCGAGCACACCAGCCTTAGAGATACTTGCAGTGAAGCGCGAGCCTTCGGTTGGGAAGGTAGGCAAATTCTTGTCGTCGCGAATGATGCTCACGCCTGCCGAAGTCTGGAAACCCGAGTAGCGGATCATGCTTCCGACCACGTTTGCACCTTGGTCATAGCGTTGGAAATCCAAATCAACTTGACCGTAGAAATAATCATCGGGCCATGTTAAACGCTTGCCTAAGTATGAACCAAAGCCCCACTGCAGCACATTGCGGTCGGCACTTGTTGATGCTTGTGTCCAGGTATAATTTGCGCTGCCACCGAGCTTGATTGGCTTATCCATCAACCAAGGATTTGCGAAGCCTACTGCAATATTGCGTTTGGCCGTACCGTATTCAAGACTCACGCTCGCATTATTGCCATCACCCATACAGCAGTTTGGAATTTGCACGCCCATGGTGCCGGTCAATCCATCGCGCTGAGAGTATGCAAGGCCTGCGGAGAAGGTTCCGGTGCCCGCTTCTTTTTCGGCTACATTGAACACCAAATCCACATCTTGATCGCTGCCTTCAACAGGCTGGATATCTGGAGTGAGGTTATCGAAATAGTTGAGCTGGTAGATGTCGCGGAAAGAGCGTTCCATCAAGGACTGGCGGTAAGTGTCGCCAGGGAACAACTTGATTTCACGGCGAATCACTTTATCCTTGGTGCGTGTGTTGCCTTTGATGTTCACGCGGCGGATCATTGCGGGCAAGCCTTCCGTGACGGTGAAGGAAAGGTTCACGATAGAATCTTGATACTCGCGTTTTTCATCGAGGCGAGAGAATAAATAACCGTCTTCACGATACAGATCCATTGCACCTTTCTTCGACATTTCGTATTTGCGGTAGTCGAAAATTTTGCCAGAGTCGAGCTGCACCATGGATTGCAAATAAGGTTCGGAAAGAACTTGATTGCCAAAGAAGCGAACGCTACCAGCGTAGTAACGACGGCCTTCGTTGATGCTAATGTTGACGTTTACCAGAGAACTCGTCTTTACACTATCCCACACCTGCAAGGCTGGGTAAGTCTCTTCGAGGGTTAAGCGAGCGAGGCGGCGATCTTCGAAATCATTGCGCTTGGCAATTTTCAATAGAGAATCAATATCGGAGTGAGCCCACGCCTTGGTTGGGAGAGTTGCGATCCATTTTTTGCGCAGATCGGCGTAAGTAATCAGGTGATTCAAAATTTCAGCGGCTTGTTCTTCGGTCTTAATCACAGGGACAGGAATGGCTTGACCTTGCGCACTAAAGTTCTTGCGGAAAGTTCGGTAGTAACCCGAAGATTTTTCGATGGTGAGGCCAGCAAGTTCGTGCATTGGATTTGTATCAGTTCCAATGTCGCGATTGAGTTGTTGGAATAGCGCATCCGTTGTGGCTGTAGGCTTCACCATGCGGCCTAAATAAAATTTGAAGGTAGAATCGGGAAGATATTCTGCGGTGTAATTGGTGAGCGCTGCATCTAGAAAACCCTTGGCTTTGCAGACGAGCAAAACGGAATCTCGGCCAGCATCAAAGGACTCTTGTTTGAATTCTCCACCGCCATACCATGACGTGGTTTCCAGGCCAATACCTTCGGTGATATCATCGGTAGGCACGTCCTTATTTCCCTTGATATCAAAGGAATTGATCACGACCTTTTCACCTTCGCTGATATTGAAGGTCACCAAATTTTTGTTTTCATCTTTGGGAGTTTCCGTGATGCCAACTTCGGCAAGCAAGTAGCCTTCCTTGCGATAATACTCAAGGATTGCTTGGCGACTGCGCTCAAGGACCGACTTGTTGTAGATGCGCCCAGGTACCAACGTGATTTTGGGATGCAAGTCTTCTGAGGTCACGGCATCGTTGCCTTCGATCTCAAAGGTATCAAGGGTTGGCAGTTCCTTTAGGCGGAACACCACGCTCAATTCACCCACATGCTCGGTGGAATACTCGTAGAACACGGAGACATCATCGAAGAGTCCTGATTCGTAGAGCGAGGTCACCGAACTTTTCACTTTGCTCGCGAGCGTTGCCGGAGTCAATGCCTGATTGGAGTCCAAGTGAACCCGGCTTCGCACCGTCGATTCATCTCCAGACTGCAGTCCTTCAAAGCGAATTGCACGAATCTTGGAGGTCTCCAAGGCGGAATTCGCCACATCGTCCAATAACTGTGCGGAGGCGACGCCACACAGGGAAATAAGCAGAGAAAACCAGAATACTCTCATGGAGCGGGAAAAATACAAAAAACCCCCGCCAGATTGTCTCTAGCGGAGGAAATAGGCTGATTGCCCGAGTTCAATCGAAGTTGACGCTCATTATGTCGATGATTGTTCCGCAGGTGCTGGTTCTGAGGATTCAAACTTCAAACCATCTTCGCCCTTGCTGACTTTCACCACGGTATTTGGCCGTAGATCGCCTAGTAGCAAGCCTTCCGCGAGATTGTCTTCGACCAAGCGTTGGATTGCACGGCGAAGTGGACGCGCACCCAAAGCAGGATCAAAACCGTTATCCACCACGAATTCCTTGGCCGACAAGTCAAGTTCGAGCTTCACAGATTTCTCATCAAGACGCTTCTGCAAATCGCTGATCAGGATGTCTACGATACCCACCAAGTCTGGTTTGCCGAGCGGACGGAAAATAATTTGCTCGTCAATGCGGTTCAAAAATTCTGGTGAGAATGCGCGTTTGAGTTCTTCCTTGATGGAGTTGCCCATACGTTCGTAGTCACCGTCATCGGAATTTTTGGTGAAGCCCATGCCAGTTGAATGCTTGACTTCACGAGCACCCACATTCGAGGTCATGATGATAATAGTGTTCTTGAAATTCACTTTGCGGCCATAGTTGTCCGTAAGCTGACCATCATCAAGGATCTGCAACAAGATGTTAAACACATCGGGGTGAGCCTTCTCGATTTCGTCAAAAAGCACCACCGCATAAGGGCGCTTGCGGATTTTTTCCGTGAGCTGTCCCCCACCCTCGTCATATCCTACATAGCCAGGAGGCGCACCGATGAGGCGCGACACAGAATGCTTTTCCATAAATTCGGACATGTCGATACGCACCATGGCATCTTCGGTTCCGAACAACAGAGATGATAACACCTTCGCAAGCTCTGTCTTGCCCACGCCTGTGGGGCCTAGGAACATAAAGGATCCCGTAGGGCGACGGTTGTTGTGAATGCCGGCGCGGCTTCTGCGAATTGCCTTAGAGACCGAGAGCACAGCACGATCTTGACCCACCACGCGCTTTTTAATTTCTGCGTCGAGGTTTAATAGCTTCTGCGTTTCCGCTTCTGCAAGGCGTGCCATAGGAATACCAGTGATCTTTGCAATCACATCGCGAATGTCATCTTCCGAGACCAAGGTCTTTTCTTTTTTCTTGATGTCCTTCCATTCTTGGCGAAGCGTTGCGATCTCTTCCTTCAGGGCTTCTTGGCGATCGCGAAGGCGCGCAGCACCCTCGTAATCTTGGATGCCCACGGAATTTTCTTTTTCCTTCACAATATCATCGAGCTCTTTTTCTTTGGTGCGCAGCTCGGGTGGAACAGCCATCGCAGACAAGCGCACGCGGGCACCAGCCTCATCGAGAATGTCAATCGCTTTATCGGGTAACGAGCGCTCGGACATATAACGCTCGGTCAAGAACACAGCAGCATGCAGGGCTGCATCAGTGTAAGTAACCTTATGATGATTTTCGTAGCGCACACGCAGGCCGTGCAGAATTTCCACCGTTTCTTCTGGGCTTGGTGGATTCACCAGAATGGTTTGGAAACGGCGCTCTAAGGCTCCGTCCTTTTCGATGTACTTGCGATATTCATCGAGAGTCGTTGCGCCAATGCATTGTAACTCGCCACGCGAAAGCGCAGGCTTGAAAATATTGGACGCATCAAGAGATCCTTCCGAACCACCAGCCCCAACGATCGTATGCAATTCATCAATGAAGATGATCACGTTTTCGTTTTTCTGAAGCTCAGCCATCATGGCTTTTAGGCGTTCTTCGAATTGGCCGCGGTACTTAGTGCCAGCTACCACAGAAGCCATATCGAGAGTCACCACGCGCTTGTTTTCGAGTAGCTCAGGAATTTTCTTCTGATAGATCTTTTGTGCCAAGCCTTCTACGATTGCTGTCTTGCCCACACCAGGCTCACCAATGAGCACAGGGTTGTTCTTCTTACGGCGACAAAGGATTTGGATAAGGCGTTCGATTTCTGAATCGCGTCCAATGATGGGATCAAGTTTGCCATCGCGAGCGAGATCTGTTAAGTCGCGACCAAAGTGATCGAGGAATGGAGTCTTGGATTTCGATGCGGTACCAGCGGCTGCGGCACCAGCTGCACGCTTGGCTGCGGGATCATTGGTTGCGTCGCCACCAGGTCCATTTAGTACCTTCTCAATCTCTTCCTTGGTGCGTTCGTAATCTAAGCGCAGAGCGGTGAGCACACTAGATGCAGCAGACTCGTTGTCCTTAATCAGCGCAAGTAAAAGATGCTCGGTGCCAATGTAGCGATGCTGCATGGTGCGTGCTTCTTGGGCGGCAACTTCGAGCACACGCTTGGCACGCGGAGTAAAGGGAATCATCTGCCCAATGGTCATCATGCCACCGGTGGTTGTAATCGCACGTTCGATATCTTTGGCGAGTTCTTCAAGATCAACACCAAGATTTTTCATTACGGCAATCGCAACGCCTTCGCCTTCACGAATCAAACCCAAAAGAAGATGTTCAGTTCCCACATAGTCATTGCCTAAGCGCATCGATTCTTCGCGCGCATACTGCATGACTTTTTTCACCCGATCCGTAAACATTCCATTCATAATATTCACCCACTTGAAGTGGCGCCATAATGGCGTCTTGAAAGAATTTATAAAATGCGCTTTAACACCAGAAGGGACAAGAGCAAAGCGACAAAAGGGTGGGATGAGTGGGCGAATACAAGTTGAGAAAGTGATAAACCAGCGGAGAGTGTCAGAATACGGCAGTGGAGTGTTGCAACTCTCCTCTATCCACTAGCCGCACGCGCTAAGACGCCTAGTGTAGTCTAGACGTTTCAACTTTCCACTTGTATTTGATGTTAGTTCGTCACCACATTCTTCAAAGTCAGCACATAACTTGAACGGCCGCTGAAGTCTTTGCTGGCGTAGACGCGAACCCAATATTTGAGGTACATGCCGGTGGGCTGCGTGTTTGTGAGCCCATAGAGGACGCGGTCTGCGGAGATTCTGATTCCGAGATGCTCGTCTGTCGTTCCACTCTTCGCAGAGGTAACAACGGTGTCGTAAAGAACGCCGGAAGGGCTTTCGGGGCCACGGAAATCAAGATCAAGATTGCCATGCAAGTTAGACAAAGTGAAATTCAAAGAGTCACCACGACGTGCGTAGAAGCTAAACCAATCTTGATTGTCGATAAGGCCATTCATGCCACCTGCAATAATTCCTGCAATGCTTTTGCCCTCGGTCAGCAAAGTGGTGCCATCAAAGAACTTCACGGAATCAGCAAGAACCTCTGCACGGCCGTACTGATCATTGTCAATCAACACCCCCGAAGAATTTTTTTGCCCATCGTGGTCTAAGAAAGCCATGGTATGGAAAGAAATACGCTGATCGTTGGATTGCGTTTTCCCATTGGTTCCTTTCAGATTCTGAATGGTCACGCTGTAATCGGTATCGGGGACAAGCATGGCAATACCGGTGGCAAAGGTTGAATCGCCAAATAAGATCCAGCCATTTGTCGATGAATTTTTGAGCGCCAAGGAAAGCTTCGAACTGATTTGGCTAGTTGCAATGCTATCAACAGAGGTCGTGAACTGCACAGCCAACGTATCAAATGGCGAGACTTCTCCATAATTGCCGTTCTTGATTGCAGGAGCACTGCCAGAGCTCCCTGTGCTCTCAACGGTGCCGCAGCTTAGAGCCATAAGGCTTAAAAGGCCAGAAAGTACACTGGTAAGAATCGTCTTTGTCTGCATAGAATCTCCATTGGTTGCCTGCATAATTTACATTTATCGCACCTTTTCCCCACCCACCTGTGATCCATATCATATGTTTAAGAAATCTTCCCAAGTCTCTGCCACCCTTCGAAAATACTGGACTCTCGCTGCTCCCTATGTTAAGCCCAATCGCCAGCAATTGAAGTGGACGTTGCTTTTTTCCATTCCTTTTGTTTTGCTCTTGGTAGGAACGATTGGCGGGGTGTTCTATCTCAACGCAAAATTGCCATCGCTTTCACAGCTTGAAGACATCAACCCCAAGCTCGTCACACGGCTCTACGACAAAGACTCAAACTTGGTGCATGAGTTCTATGTGGAACGCCGCATTTGGACCCCGATTGACTCGATTCCACCGCTGGTTAAAAATGCCGTGATCGCTACAGAAGATCGCGTGTTCTATCGCCACTGGGGCATGAACCCTTGGGCAATTCCGAGCGCGGTGCTTGAGACAGTGCTTAGAGGACATAAGCTGCGCGGGGCTTCAACACTCACACAACAATTGTCTAAGCTGTTGTTCCTTACGCCCGAACGCTCCGTGATCCGCAAAGCCAAAGAGGCGCTGACAGCAATACGCATTGAGCGCACCTACACCAAAGAAGAAATTCTCGAATTTTATTTGAATCAAGTTTATTTAGGCAACGGCGCTTATGGATTCCAAGCGGCTGCGCAAGCCTATTTTGGAAAGACGCTAGATAGCTTGAAACTACCTGAAGTTGCTGTGCTCGCGGGCATGTTGCAGCGCCCCGAAGGCTACCGCCCCGACAAGCACCCCGAGGTTGCACTAGAACGCCGCAACACTGTGCTCTATGCGATGTACGACGCTGGTTATATCAATCACAAACAGTATGAAGAAGCTGTGAAGACTCCGATTGAAACGCTTGAACAAGATACCTCTGGCTCTGTGGGACCTTACTTTGTGGAAGAGGTTCGCAAATATCTTGAGCGCAAATATGGTGAGAGTAGCTTGTATGCAGATGGCGTTTCGGTATACTCTACCTTGGATCAGGACATTCAACGCTATGCCGATTCTGTCGCAAGCAAACAAATAGAAGTGGTGCGTCGCAAGCTCAAGTATCGCCATGCTCAAATGCTGAATCTGCCTGGGAAATACAAGATGCGCCTCGATTCTGTCGTCACGCATTTCGATTCCATCTATCACCTATTCACCAAAGAATACTTATCGAAAGATACCGCGACTGCGGATTCGAATCGTAGATTTCCTGATTCAACGCGCTACCATCGTGCAGAGGTTGCGGTGGTGCTGATTGAAAACGAGACGGGTGCTGTACGCGCAATGATCGGTGGCAGCGATTTTAACGTAACCAAATTCAACCGCGCGATGCAATCCTTGCGGCAGCCAGGTTCAAGCTTTAAACCTTTTGTGTATTCAACTGCAATGGATAATGGAGCAAGCCCTTGCGACTCGGTGAACGACCAACCGATTACACTACCCGACCCGATGGACACCACGGGCACAAAGTTCTGGCGACCTTCGAACTACGACAACGACTTTGAAGGTGAGATGACTCTACGCCGCGCGTTGTATATGTCGAAGAATTTGCCTGCGATTATTACGGGCATGAAATATGGTTTGAACAACGTGGTGAGCTACGCACGCAAGTTTGGATTGAAGGCTCCTTTGCAAGCGGTTCCTTCTCTTGCCATTGGATCTATTGGTGCGACGCTGATGGAGATGACAAGCGCGTACACGGTGTTCCCCAATGGTGGTTCGCGCATTGAGCCATACATGATTGAATCCATGGTGGGCAAGAGCGGCGAGACGATTGAGCGCAACATGAAAATTGAGCACGAAGTGCTAAAAAAACCATCCGCATATATTATGGTAAACATGATGCAAGACGTGAATATTCGCGGTACTGCAGCAAAGGTTTGGGGCTCGGGTTTTGTTCACCCCAGCGGCGGAAAAACAGGAACAACCAATCGCTACACAGATGCGTGGTACATTGGCTACACCAAGCAATACACGATGGGCGTATGGATTGGCACCGACGCTGACCTACCCATGGGCGCGGGCCACACGGGCGCAGAAGATGCTCTGCCTATTTGGATTTCAGTGATGAAAGAGTTGCATAAGGGTTTGCCACTCTTGCCGTTCCCTGTTCCAGAAGGCGTAGTCTCAAGATCTATCTGCAATAAGACAGGAAAGATGGCCGGAGAATTCTGTAGCGTACAAACTCAATGTCTGTACAGTGCGGGCTTTGAGCCCACGGAAACCTGCGATGGCAACCACGTGGCAGCAGCAAAGCAACCTGTCAAAAATGCGACACTCTTTGGAAGCCCAGCCCAGCAGAGTACACCAGCCAAGAAAGGGACTGCGACCACTCGCAAAACGTTCTAGCCTAAAAGGGGGTGGCACCCCCATACATCAACAGCCGAGAGGGGACCATGAAATTTTATGCTTTGATTCTATCGACGGCACTTGTGCTATTCAGTTGCACATCAACGGTGACCGATTCTATTTCCACCAAAGACAATCTTTACGACAACAGCAGCAAGGGCATATCACTCCAGTTCCCAGCCACATGGACCCTCGCCTTAAACCAGACAATCCAACAGTATCATGTAGACCTAGTTGCCAAAGCACCAGAAAATGCGATGTTTACGCCCAATGTGAACATCATTTACGAAATTCATTCAGGCACAACCGACTGGTCGCAAATCCTCGCCACTGCACATTCCCAATTGCAGACAATGTACACAGACCTAAGCAACTACAGCGACAGTTTGCTCACCTCAAACGGTGTGCAATACGCAGAAATTTCGTACACGACATCCTTAAATGGGTATTCACTCAAAGTCAGGCAAGATCTAGTCCTGAATAGAGGAAGAGACATTACCATCACTTACACGGATCTTAGCACAAGGTTCGATGGCAACTCAGACTTTCTAAGCATTCACGCAAGCCTCATAATCACTCCTTAAATCCGAAAATTCCGGTTTGCCACCAACGTGTGAAGAAAAAGCCCTAGCAAGCTAGCCAGGGCTTTTTTCGTTTCAAAATTTTTGAATCAACGCTTCACGAGAGCATCGCGCTTTCGATTGAATTCAATCCACTTGCTCTGCGCATCAGTCTTAGTATCGATATCCTTGGTGGCAAATTTGCCGCCCCAGCGCACGTTGATTTCTTTTCCTGGTTCCAAGTGAATCCAAGTTTCCATACTCACTTCGTATGGCCCAGCAACCTCTGTTGGAGGTCCCCAGCTCGGAGCTGTTGAACCGTTTGCGGGTTTGATCTTTGTGGTATCGGCTGGACCCACATCAACCTTGCCATCATAAAGGGCGATTGTGGAGCTCGAATCTAAATTTGCATCAACGCGAAACACGGTCCCGCGCACCGCAGCAGTAGCCACCGGCGTGCTGACTCGGAATTGTCCGCTGGCGAGCTTGTGCACATTCGCCCAAACCTTACCCTGATTGACTTGCACGTTACCCGCAACTTCGCCACCGGACAGTTTGATGTCAGATTTTTCACCAATACGGATCACAGTGCCCTTGTCGTATGAGACCTCAACGACAGATTCTGCACCCGTGCGAATTTGGTCACCGAGTTCGATTTTCTGATTCACCTTGAGTTGTTTTTCTTTACCATGATCGACAAGAAAAGCCTCGCCTTCGACGTAACTTATTTTCCCAAGTGGCGCAGCTATTGCCAGCATGGATCCTAAAAGAATGAATCCCGCAACCCGGGCATGAAGTGTGATCATAAGGTACCCCTGTTTGTTTGTGAAGAAGATAACCTAACTTCGCAAACGTGGGAAGGGGCGTGTGAGCAAGCTTACACAAGACTCGCCCACACAGGTCGTAATCTTTACATCCAACCGCGATCCGAAGTGCCCTCGATGCCGCGAATCTTGAGATCGAGGTCGTCAGGGTTGGTTGCCGCTTGGTAAGCCACATCGTAATCGATGATGCCATCGTTGTACAATGACAGGATCGATTGGTCAAAAGTCTGGCTACCGTACTGCGTGTTACCTTCAGCGATGGCGTGCTCGATCATGCTTTGCTTGTCACGGTCTAGAATATATTCGCGAATTGCAGCGGTGTTCACCAGCACTTCTGCAGCAGGCACGCGCCCCTTGCCATCCTTGACTGGCAAAAGACGCATCGAGATAATTCCGACCAGGCAATCCGAAAGCATAAGGCGCACTTCTTCGTGCTGATGTGGTGGATACATGGACAAAATACGCGTGATGGTCTCAGTCGCATTCGTGGTATGGATCGTCGCAAAGACCATGTGGCCCGTATCCGCAGCAGTCAGTGCAATCTGCATGGTTTCAAGATCGCGAATTTCACCCACGAGCAAAACATCGGGATCTTGGCGCAAAGCAGCACGCAAGGCGCTTGCGTAAGAAAGCGTATCTACACCGAGCTCGCGCTGAGTCACAATGGACTTCTTGTCTTTATGCAAAAACTCAATGGGATCTTCGATGGTAATGATATGGCTTGTTGTGTGCATGTTGATGTGATCAATCATGGCAGCCAAACAAGTGGACTTACCCGAACCGGTCGTTCCTGTAACGAGAATCAAACCCCGTTCTTTCATGGATAAATCGAGAATAATCTCGGGCAATTTAAGCTCTGAAAATGCTGGGATTTCAGCCTTAATATGGCGAATCACCATCGCCACAGAGCCGCGCTGGCGAAAGACATTCACACGGAAGCGACCCATGTTTCGCGCGCCCACGGCAAAGTCCACCTCTTTGTTTTTTTCGAAGCGATCGAGTTGATCGCGGTTCATAATATCTGAAATAAAACCATCCATCATTTCGCCATCAATTTTGGTGTCGAACACGGATTCTAGGTTTCCGTTGATGCGATAAACGGGTGAAATTCCCACCTTAATGTGAAGATCAGAGGCACCACGGTTGACCATCTCCCGCAGGAGCGTTTGCATATCAAAACCAGGCATTCAGTACCTTCTTCGGCTCTCGCCTTATTTTCTGTTACTCGGTTGGTTCAGACTCGCCGGCATCAATGCGCAGGTGAATCTCAGCAATGCGTTTCGCAACCTCGGAATCACCAGGCTCACGAGACTCTAACTCCATGAATACTTGCAGCGCATCACGTAAATGTCCTTGACTGAGATAGAGTTCAGCTAAGGTTTTCGTTGAGGTGGCACTAGGTGTTATATCTGTTTTCCCATCGATTTTTTCGTCGAGCAAGTCGGAAAGATCTTCATCAAGCTCCGCACCAAATAAATTTGTCAAGGCGCTAGACATACCACCGCTAAAGGAATCGTCAGCAGCAGGGGTTGGCACACTGAGCGCCGAGGCATCAAGAGCCGGCGTATCAAGAGACTCTGTTTCTGGAATCGGTTCCGTAGGATTTTCGATCAATGACGCAGCGAAGTTTCCGCCCAAGCTTGCGCCTTCTTCATGGTGAACAGGCTCATCTAAAGCCGACAGCAAATCTGCAAAAGGAGAATCCTTGGGAGCTTCATAAGGAAAAGATTCCTCTGCAGCGGGCTTTTCACCTTCCACAGGAGCATCATCAAATTCACCGAACAAGCTTCCAAACGCTCCCGCAACTCCAGACTGAAAATCTTCATTTTCCGTTGGTGGAGTAGGCTCTGCAGTTTTTTCATAGAGCGAATCAGAGATTGATTCTAGTTGCAGCATTGACGATTCAATTGGGGAATCATCAATCGCATTCGGATCACCGCCCAAGATCTCATCCATGGTGGTTGCACCACGCGATTCTTGGGAATGTTCTTCCGCGTCATCAAGATCAAGAGATGATTCTGTACTCGGGTTTGATTCTGAATTGGTGAACGAAGTGTGTTCCACGGGAAGATCATCTTCTTCGCCGAACATGCCACCTAACGCCGACGCTACACCGGTGCGCAAGCCTGTGGGATCATCAGCTACAGGCGCTTCAATCGCGGCAACTGCCTCTTGGGGTGCATCCTCTTCGCCAACGATGTCAAGTTGTGCTGAGGTTTTCTCTTGTGGAAGATCATCTTCCTCGCCAAATATGCCACCTAACGCCGACGCTACACCTTGAGTCAATTCAGGATCTGCGGAAGGAGCGGGCGGAACCAATTCAAGTTCCGCCGAAACTTCGGGCACCTGGGTGTTGGTTGCCAATTCTACGGGCAATTCATCGTTGTCCTCGCCAAACAAATCATCGAGGGCACTCGCCAAGTCCACACCACCTGGCGTAGATGTCGACGCCGAACTTTCGAACTTAGGCTGCTCGCGTGGTACTACAGGTTCAGACTTAATAAATGTCGGACTGGAAGCCTTTTCAAACAAAGAATCAGAACTAGACGGCGCGTCTGATTTTTCAACTGCAGGCTTAGAAAAAATAGACTCTGATGCTTTCTCAAATAAACCACTCGAAGCAGGTTGAGATAGCTTAGATGAAGGCTCGGATGATGATTCGGATGACGGAGCCTCTTGCGCGGTAAAGAGTGAACTCATCGCAGCAGGAGCAGAAGAAATTTCATCGAGAGGCGGCGGCTGAACCACTGGCGCAGAGCCATCGGGCTTGGAAGAAATTTCTTCGGCACCAAACATCTGAGCCATGAGCGAACTAACATCGCCACCTTGGGCCGCAGGATCATCTGCAGGGAAAAATTCTGGCGCGGTTTCCACATGTGGAGTGGAGGCTAACGCAGCATCTAGCTCAAGACGAAGATCTGCCGCAGATTTTTCATCACCTGCATTTGCTTCTTCATCAAGGAAAGCGTCTTCAAGAGAGGCAAACAAAGCATCTTTTTCGATGAAGAGCTCATTCGTACTTCTCGGCATGGAAAGTTTGGGTGCAGCAGTGTCCTGATGAATTGCGTTGAGAAGAGCGTCGGGAAGTTCTGGGACATTATTAGCTGAGCCATCGAGTTCTTTTAAAGCCAGCAATAAGGCTTGCGCCTCTTTTCCCTTCGCTTGGGCGATATACACCGTGGCAAGATGGCGTTGCGCAGCCAAGTGCATAGGATCCTGCTCAAGAACTCGCACAAGAATAGGTGCAGCATCATTTGAGCGTTCCGTTTGCATGAGCAACTTGGCTTTCACCATGAGGCCAGGAACAAAATCAGGATGTTCCATCAAGCCAGAGTCGAGCGTTTGTTCAGCACCCTCTTGGTCACCCGCTTCGAGTTGCAAATCAGCAAGCCATGCAAAAGCAAGCGAGGAATGCTTGCCACGCAGAGTCTTACTCAGGGTTTCCACAGTTGTTGCCATCGACTCGTCGCCTCCGCTCAGTGGTTCAGATTCAAGGGTTCAGAAGAATTGATTCATCGATAAGCATCACGGGGATCCCATCGACAACAGGGTAAAGGCGTTTTCCATCTTGACTCAACAATGCTTCTGCAATTGCAAAAGACACCGCGCGGCCAGCACGATTCTTAAAATCACCGGCCGAAATTTTTGCATTAACCTGGGCCAGAACATCTGCGGAAGCCAGCGTAAGGCTTTGACGCGTTTCTGGGCAACAGAGGATTTCAAGCAGTTTTGAATCTAGCACACTTACTCCTTACTTAAGGAAATTTAAATCGACCATGGCAAAAGTGCCAGTGTCTGGATGACCAATGAGCAAACGGGTTTCCATGCGCAAGCCCGAAACATTCACATCCACAGGCAAATCTTCATGATGTCCAGCTAAATCCGGCACAACCAAAAGCTCGCGAGCCCCCGTCCGTGCTCGTATTTTCGCCAAATCATCAACTTTACCAAGGAAATGCACGTAAGATTCACCACGCCCAAGCACGCTTACGCAACCAAGGATATCGCGCCCTGGCAATAAATTTTCTCGCACAAACCATTGATTTACTTCGCTGTGCGAACCCAAAAGCACACTGCGACGCCTGCGCCCAGAGAATACACCGTGGAAATACTGGAACCAAAACACCATGCGGCGCCAAAACCAAAGGCCAAAGAGCCCAAAAGTGGAAACCCCTAGAACCGAAATTGGCAATTCCAACCAAAGCAAGGAAACGCCCGCCAAACCAAGCGTAGCAGGGAGTCCCAGCCTAAGCATCTTTTTTGGCTCAATACTGCGCGGACCATACTCACCCAAGGCAAGTAAGGGAATCAAAGTCGAAAGTCCTAGCACCCCTAAACCGATGGAATTGAGTGGTAACAAAGCGAAGGTAGAGGCCACCGCGCCAATAACGGCAAGCAATCCCGCATCCATGATGAGACGCCCCCATTCAGGAAGTAAGCGCGAAAAAATGCCGAGTGCAGCCGCAAAAAAAACACCTACCGAAATCATCCATAATGGCACGGGATGCAAGAACGATGGGTGCTTGCGGGCGAAGATCAGCATCGCTTGGTAAAAATCCACATAGGAACGAATCAGGCGAGTCTTAGAGCTTTGCCCCTTGAAATGAATTATGGATGTTCCAGGGAAATAATAATTTGGATAGCCAGCTTGTTGCACTCGATAGCAGATATCAAGGTCTTCGCCATAAAGGAAAAAATCCTCGTCGAAGCCTTTTACTTCCTCGTACAACTCTTTGCGCAAACAAAAGAACGATCCCGAAACAGCATCCACTTCCGCAGGTTGTTCGGGATCGAGATAGGTCAGATTATAGGCACCAAAGCGGCGACTTTTGGGAAATAAAGCGGCGAGCCCGAGCGTCTTATAAATTGCAGCCATGGGCGAAGGAAAGCTACGCCGGCAAGCCCATTGCAATGAGCCATCGCCATTCAATATTCGACAACCCACAATGCCTGCAGAGGGCTTCGTTTGGATGTAATCCAGGATTGCGCTGAAAGTGTCTTTGGAAACAATTGTATCGGGATTTACAAAGAACAAGTAAGGATGAAGCGCTTCTTGAGCTGCGCGATTGCAAGCTTTTCCAAAGCCAAGATTCTTTTCAGATTCAAGCCAACGCACTTGCGGATAATTGCTTTTGAGGCTTGCAGGCAAAGGCTCGGGAGAGCCATTATCCAAGACAATCACTTGCCCATCGATACCATCGAAGGCGCGATAAATCGAGTGCAGACAAGAAGGGAGTAAGCTCCCCGAGTTATAGGAGATTATGATGACAGAGCATGACGGCACAAAGGCCATCAACGACCCCGAATGCGCAAGCGCAACACCAAGAAGAAGGCTTCCGAGATAATGCCACCGCTCATCTTAGAACTGCCGCGGGTGCGGTCAGTAAAGACAATGGGAATCTCAGCCACTCGCAAACCTTTTTTCCAAACCTTGAAAGTGGTTTCGATTTGGAAGCAATAGCCATCGCTACGAACGGTGTCCAGATCAACAGCCAGCAAGGCTTCGCGACGGAAGCACTTGAATCCACCCGTAGCATCAGCGGTCTTAAGGCCAGTCACGATACGTGTGTACAGGTTTGCACCATAGCTCAACAGCAAGCGCTTCCAATCCCAGTTCACTACTGAGATGCGACCATTGAGATAGCGACTTCCAAGCACCAAATCGGCATCTTGTGCTTTTTCTAAAAAACGAACCAAGTCTGTTGGAGCATGGGAAAAGTCTGCGTCCATTTCAAATACGCGCTCATAGTCGCGTTCAAGTGCCCAACGGAAACCAGCCACGTAAGCGGTGCCTAAGCCAAGCTTGCCCGCACGTTCTAGGATATGGATGCGCGGTGAATTTGCCATGAGCTCTTTCACAAGGCCAGCAGTACCATCTGGAGAATTATCGTCGACCACGAGTATTTCAATGCATTCGTGTTGCGCCAAAATCTGCGGAATAATCAGGCAGATATTTTCGCGTTCGTTATAGGTAGGAATGATGACAACACTTTTAGGAAACGACATTAAACTCCCTTGGGTCGGATGGTTCCGGCCACTGGCGCTCCAACTGGGCGCATACTTGCGTTAAACATTTCTCCGAGAAGACCGAGCGATCCAAGTTGAATTCCCATCAAGAGCGCAACGCCCGCAATGAGCATCAGTGGGCGCAGGTGCAAGGCTCCGGTGACCAGCCATTGCGCACCAAACCAAGCGAGAATACCACTGCCAGCAAGAACAAAGAGCAGCCCTAGTGAGCCAAAGAAATGCAAAGGCTTTACCGCGAACTTGTGCAAAAAGACTAAGGTCAAGAGGTCTAGGAAGCCCGAAACTAAACGGCTCACACCATATTTGGAAACGCCATGCACGCGAGCTCTGTGCTCTACGCCCATCTCGCAAACCTTGAAGCCACGCCACTTTGCCATGACTGGGATGAAGCGGTGAAAGTCGCCATAGAGTTGAATGTGCTGCACCACTGTGTGACGATACGCTTTTAAGCCACAATTAAAATCGTGCAAGCGAATGCCCGCAACCATAGATACAACAAGGTTAAACAGCTTCGAAGGCCAAGTCTTATGCCATGGATCTAGACGGCGAGTTTTCCAACCCGACACCAAATCAAAACCATTCTTCAACAGGTCAATCATACGCGGAACTTCGAACGGATTGTCCTGTAAATCACCATCCATGGTCACTACATAAGTGCCTTGGGACTGCGCAAAACCTTGAGCCAGCGCCGCAGCCTTTCCGCAATTGTATTGGAAACGGATCGCGCGCAAAAATGGAAAGTGTGCAGACAATTCTTGCAGCACATCCCAGCTCGAATCGTTAGAACCATCGTCGATCACCAACACCTCGAAAGACATACCTGTCGGGGTGATTGCATCTGAAATCTCTGCGAAAAGTGCCGAGAGATTTTCAGCCTCGTTTTTTATGGGGATGACGATGGAGAGATCCATTCTTTATTCCGCCTTGCCTGTCTGTAAGTAATCAATGCGACGGGAAATTTCTTTCTCTGCATTGCCCTTCACATATTGACGGCCACGCTGCAAGTATTCAAGCGCTTTAGCACGGTCACCCGTGGTTTCAAAGAGCTCGGAAGCTACAGCATAATTGCGCCATTCCGTTGGGAACTGGTGAATGCCAAGGTCGCAATACTTAGAGCCCTTCGCCAATTGTTCCTTGATATCTGCATCGAGCTTAGGCAATAGACCAGCTTCCGACGAAGAAGAATCCTTATGAGCTAACAAAGCCATCTTCTGTTGAGTCAAGCGCATGATGTTGGTGCGATACTCAAGTGCAAGGCGAATGTAGAGCGTGTTGTAGTTGAACAGCAAGCGCTCATTTTCCAAGTTCACGTAGGTGGTTGAATCGCCTACGCCGCGATACTTATACACGGAATCCACCAAGTACTCAGTCTTCTTTAGATCGATCTCATCAGGCTGTACATTCAAGTCGCCACGGCGCAGGGTATAGACCATGCCCTCTTGGAACATGTACTTCTCAAGGCCAATGAAATTCGAGGTCGAAACCGTGTTCGCGAAGTGCAAAGGACGGTCAGGATTATTGAGCGCAAGATCAAGCACCAACTTGTCCTGTGTCTTCATGAATCCACCCTTGTGTTGTTCACCCCAAATCACGAGCGCATCGTAAATCTGGAACAATCCCTTGCGGGTTTCGAGACGTGTTGCAAATGCAGGCTTGTCTGCAATTGGAGCGCTATCGAGCTTGCTTTGCAGATCCTTGATTTGATCTTGCAAAACAGGCAGTGCAGCCTTGGCTTTGGTGACCCAAGAATCGACTTGATGAGCTGGATCGCGCATGTTGTCTTCGCTGAATACCATGCTGCGGTCGATCTCGTTGTCGGTGTAGCTGAGCTTCAACTGAGGAGCAGATACGCGCATTTGCTTAATGTACCAGTCCGTGTTGCCAAGGCTTAAGTTCACCACGCGCACATCCTTACGAATGCCTTCGGCCTCTTGTGCAAACCACAAGGGGAAGGTGTCGTTGTCGCCATTGGTGAACAAGATCGCATTTGGACGGCAAGACATCAGCAGATTGTACGCGTAATCCCATGGAATCCACTGACCATGACGGTCATGTTCTTTCCAATTCGAGAACGATGGCACCACAAAGCAGAGCACCACAGCCGCAATGCCTACTGGGCGGAACAGCTTAATGCGGGTTGAGAGGATATAGAGCAAAAGCATACCGAGGCCAAGACCGAACATCAAGGCCATGAACACCCAAGCAGGTGCGTAGAAGTAATCGCGTTCGCGGACTTCGAGATGCACTGGCTGTGGAAGTTCTGGAGCTTGATAGCCTGCGCTCTTATAACCTTGCTGAATGCGTTCCCATGCTTGCCATGCTGGAGCAAGAGCAATCGCCTTGCGCTGCTCATCGGTCTTTGCATGAGTCATTTCGAGGCGAAGCTTCAACAGCTCATTGCCATCGGGGGTTGCAGGAATTTGGATACCGCGTTCGGCGAGCATGCCCGCTTCGTGCTGCAGCATAGACTGCCATTGCTCGTATTCACTACGCTCGGGCTTGGTGCCATCGGCGAAGTTGAGGTAGAACAAAAGGCCATAGGAGCTGCATGCAAATAGCAATCCAACGAAGGCTGCAATAGGCTTGTTGCGCTTCCACATCGCAAGCACAACCAATAAGATTAAGCCATTGATGAGCACAAACCAGAAGGCTTGGGCAGCCACATTATCACCCATATTCATGATCTGGGTATTGAACTTTAAAGAACCGCGCGTGAGCGGTGGATTGTCATCGGGATCAACATTGTACAAACCTGGCTGATAATAGTTCACTTGGCCTTGCTTCCAAGGGAAATATTGGGAGATTTGGTAGCCACCGAAACCCATGTTGGCAAAGCCAAGGATCTGGTGTGAAAGCTGTGCGCGACGATACAAAGCGCGGGTCAGCATGGATTCGGAACCGTATTGTTTCCGCTCTACGTAGTCGTTAAACGCCTGCCAGTTGCTGCCTTCAAAAAGCAGACCAATTTTCAAGTTTCCTTGAGCATCATGCAATGCAACGGTGGGGTGATTTTCATCAATGGTTGGGTTCAGCGAAGAGCGAATAGGGATGTAGAAATAGATCGAATAGCCAAGCAAAGCAAAGAATACAAGGCCAAGGGAAAGGCGAACTTGCTTGCGCAGATTTCCGCCCACAAAGAACTGTCCAACAGCAAGCACCACAAAGAGCAATGCAGACCAAGGCAAAAAGTTACTCACGGAATAGACCACGGAATACAGGATCACACCGGTAACGTAGACAGGCCAGCGAGATAAGCGTTGACCCGGCTCAGAGTATGCAATCATCAACACCATAATCAAAGGAATGGCAAGCATCGAATAGAGAATCACGCCTATGCCCACAAAGCCTAAGTAGCCAATCAGCAAAATCAGTTGATCGCCAAAACGCGAATTGCGATAGTCGATCCACTTGATGGCAAGGAACGAAATCAACAGCAAGAACGCCATACCGATGCTATACATTTCGGCTTCAACAGCGTTGAACCAGAAGGTATCAGAGAAGGTCAGCAAGAAGCCAGAAGCGAGCGAAGAAACCACGAGCAAAAACTTGCGAGAAAGCACGTCGGGAATTTTGTCCTTACCTGCAGCAATCATCTTGGTCATCACTTCCCAAGTCATGAGCGTCACTAAGAACACAGCTAGCGTAGATGCAGCTACCGACACATAGTTCACGCGCTTCGCAACTTCGGTCACAAAGGGCAGCACCAAAATGGCAAAGCGGCCTAGCAGCATAAACAAAGGAACTCCCGGTGGATGCGGGACTCCTAGAGTGTTGCTGGCTGCGACGAACTCACCGCAATCCCAGAAGGATACGGTGGGCGCCATGGTGAGGGAATACACGATGAATGCGATCAAACCGGCGATTCCGGCGATCACATATTTCAAACGGCCTTCAGTCATTGTCTGTGTCTCCTAGCATTTTTTGATCTCGGGCGAAGCGATCCAAAATTCCGTTCACGAAAATGGTGGATTGCTCCGTAGAATATTTGCTGGCGATCTGCACCGCCTCTTGCAACACAACGCGGGCAGGCACATCAGCAACGTGCAACAGCTCCGCAAAACCTAACCAAATCACCAAGCGATCAAGTACCGCCATGCGATCCAAATCCCAACCGGTAGAAAGAGCCTGCAATGTAACCTCGTATTCCTTGCGATTTTCAAGAACCAAGTCTACGAGTTTCATTCCATAAGCTTGCATCTCTTTAGATACATCTTGGCTAGCAAGCACTGGGGCTAAAGCCTCACCAGGTGTGCCACCATTGATTTCCATAACATAAAGAACCTGCATGGCGAACACGCGGGCAGGACGGCGCGAAACACTCATGCGAGCCTCCGATACAAACGAGCCATTTCGACAGCAGTCAACGCAGACTCAGCACCTTTATTGCGACCGATTGGATCGACAGCGACACCATGATCTACATGGCTTGGCGTTGCGTTCCAACCATCCGTAGGCTCTTGCAATCCAGCGCGTTCCAAGGCTTGCTTGGCATCATCGCAGGTGAGTACACCAAAAATCACAGGCACTCCAGAATCGAGGCCCACGCGCAACACACCGTCTGTGGCTGCATTGCACACATATTCAAAATGAGGCGTGCCACCACGAATGACGGCGCCAAGACACATCACAGCATCGCATTTTTTCACCAGTTGACTGGCAGCGCCTGGCAATTCAAAAGCGCCGGGAACCCTTGCGACAGTAATATCGGATGCAACTACGCCACAACGCGAAAGGGCTTTCACAGCACCCTGCAACAACGCATCGGTGATCTCGGCATTAAAGCGAGCCACGGCGATGCCAATTTTAAGTCCAGCACCTTGCAGGTCACCCTGGACTTCTTGAACAGCTAAACTCATTCAGGTTTCTCCGAGTCACTCAGAACGTGACCCATTTTTTCGCGCTTGGTCTTGAGATAGAAATGATTGACACGATTTGGGGGAATCTCGATGGGAATACGATCCACAATTTCAAGTTCAAAACCCGAAAGGCCTTCCATCTTGCGCGGATTGTTGGTCAGCAATTTCATTTTGCGGATTCCTAAGTCCGCAAGAATCTGCGCACCCACGCCATAGGTACGTTGATCGGGTTTGAAGCCCAAGTGTGTATTGGCTTCAACGGTATCAAACCCTTGTTCTTGCAACTCGTAAGCCTTCAGTTTATTGACGAGTCCAATGCCTCGACCTTCGTGACCGCGCATATACAGCAACACGCCACCGTTCTGACCAATGTAGTGCATCGCGGCATGCAATTGCTCACCACAGTCACAACGCAGGGAATGGAAAATATCGCCCGTTAAACATTCACTATGCACGCGCACATTCACAGGCACGTCTGCTTTGATCTCGCCATTCACCCAAGCCACATGGTCAATGCCATCCATCTTGGAGCGGTAAGCGTAAACCTTGAACACGCCATCATCGGTAGGAATCGTTGGGGAAGCCACGCGCTCCACCAAGCGTTCTGAGCGCAGGCGATAACTGATCAAATCAGCCACGGTGATGATTTTTAGACCGAGCTTTTTCGCAAGGACTTTTAGTTCGGGTAAGCGTGCCATGGTGCCATCAGCATTCATGATTTCGCATAGTACACCCGCAGGTTCGTGGCCTGCCAAGCGAGCAATATCAACGGTTGCCTCGGTGTGCCCAGGGCGCACCAACACTCCACCGACCCGCGCCTTAAGAGGAAATGTATGGCCTGGAGTGACAAAATCTTGCGCCTTGAAACGAGGATCCGCCAAACGACGCGAAGTCAGTGCACGCTCTGCAGCCGAAATGCCCGTAGTGGTGCCTTCGCGAGCCTCTACTGAAACGGTAAAAGCGGTTTCGAACTTCGACGAATTATTCTGCGCCATCATGGGAATATTCAGTTCTTCAACACGAGTCGCTTCAATCGATGTGCAAACTAAGCCACGACCATGAGTAGCCATGAAGTTGACTTGTTCCGCTGTGCAGAGGCTTGCCGCGCATGCGAAATCACCCTCGGACTCGCGATCTTCATCATCGACAATGATGATAATGCGGCCTTGGCGGATCTCTTCAATCGCCTCTTCCACGGTATTCAACATCAATAGGCCTGCTTGATAAAATTTTCCACGTATTTGCCGATCATATCGACTTCAAGATTCACAGGTTCACCGACATGCCATTCGAGCACATTGGTCTTGGTAACAGTCTCGGGAATCAAAGCAACGCGGATTGCGTCTAAACTCTTCTCAGCAACCGTGAGACTAATGCCATCAAGGGCTACCGAGCCTTTCTGAATAATATAGCGACGATAATCAGGAGATACTTCGAGCACAATTTCTACACCAGTTTCGCGCTGAATATGCTCGCGCACAATCACCGTTCCATCGACATGTCCCATCACATAATGGCCACCCATAAGGCTATCGGGGCGGCAAGCTTGTTCAAGATTTACCTTCGATCCAACCTTCAAACGGCGAAACGACGTGGTCTCAACGGTCTGATTGATGAGAGTAAACCAAGCAAGATCGGAACTTGCTTCTTCGATAGTGAGGCATACGCCATTATTGGCAATGCTATCTCCGGCCTTGGCATTCACAAAGAATCCCTTAGCTTCAACCTGCATGCGCAAAGCATCACCCCGAGGTTCGAGAACTCGGATTATACCTATCGCTTGAATGATTCCTGTGAACATGTGAATTCCGTTAAAAAATCGCAATCAACGAGCTCAAATCTACTTAAATGAAGGCCATCTTTCCATGTGGGCACAAGCTCACGCTCCCAAGGTAGCCCTTCCCCCAAAAGTTTGGGTGCGGTCAAGAGCAATAATCGATTGAAAAAACGCGGATCTTCGAGCAAAAGCTTCGCCATCTTGGCGCCCGCTTCAAAGAGCACGCGATGAAAGCCTTGTGCGCCTAAGCGAGCGAGCAATCCCAGCCACGCCTCGGCAAATTCGGGCGCAGACCAGGTTTCAAGTTGTACATGCTCACAGCCCGAGAGCGCCGATTGTGGAAGACGCGAATAGACCATGGTCGGGGCCGCTTGGTCATGAAATAATTTCAGATTCACCGGAAGCTCGGTTCGGCTACAAACCACGATGCGCATAGGATTATTGCCTACCACACCGCGCACAGTAAGTAGTGGATCGTCGTGCAAAGCTGTTCCACCACCCACCGCAATCGCATCCACACGCGCCCGCAAACGGTGAACCCATTCACCCGTCACAGCGCCAGTAATCTGGGTTCGCTCGCGAAGCACCCCTGCAATAAATCCATCGAGGCTCTGGGCAATTTTCACATCGACCCAAGGCAAGCCAGTGCGCATGTGATAAAAGAATCCGCGGTAAAGTTCCGTCGCTTGCTCGGCAAAGAGACCGAGTTCTACCTCAATCCCAGCTTCGCGCAATTTTTCGATTCCACCCCCATTCACGCGAGGATTTTCATCGATCACAGAAACAAATACACGCGCCACGCCCGCAGCAATAATCGCATCGGTACATGGAGGTGTGCGACCAAAGTGGCAGCAAGGCTCAAGCGTCACATACATATCAGCACCGCGCGCCCGTTCACCCGCATCGATCAGCGCCATCTTTTCAGCATGGTGACTGCCAGGAGGCTGCGTTCTACCACGCCCCACCACCACACCATCTTTGACCAAAATCGCACCCACAGCTGGGTTCGGGCGGCTCACACCAATCGACAGCAACGCCTCATCAAAGGCCAATTGCATGTAGTGTTCGTGGTTCATGGCGGGAATTTAGAATAGTTGAGAAGTGGAGATGAGAGCCGTTGAAAGAGTAAAATTGAAAATTGAAAAGCACGGCCGCAAACTTTCAACTCTCCATTTTCAATTCTCAATTCAAAATATTGCCGAGTACATCGAATTCTGGGGCAAAGCCCATCTATTCATGGTGTGGAGTTATCGCGATAATTCTTCTTCCTTTAGGTATATTCGAAGAAAGGGTACCTCGAAAAATTGCTTTGCGTTCATGAAATCGCGCAAAGTCGAGCAGAAGCAGGAATGAGGATTGGTGAATACTAGAGGTATTGACCAATTCGAATGACGAACTTATGCGATGTGCTCTGGCCGATTTCATAGGAAATGAATTTTTCGAGGTGCCCTCAATGCGGTTCAACGACAAACAGATCGGACTTTTAACCCTCGTGGTGCTCTTTGTCGTGGGCAGTTGGGTTGCGTTGATTATGGTGCAGAAAAATCGCGCAGCAAAAACTCATATCACCGTAATCTTTGACGAGCTTGGATCACTGCAACCCGAAGATCCTGTTACTTCGCGCGGCTATGTGGTTGGCAAGGTGGGTACGGTCGCATGGATCGATACAAAAGCTCGCGTAGATCTGCTATTAACAGAACCAATGATCATTCGTGAAGGCGCTGTCATTCGCAATGAAAATTTTAGCTTGATGGGACAACGTCGCGTTGAAATCACTCCGAGTGCCAAAGGCACCATCATCGATTCTGACTACATCTTTGAAGGCGTTTTTGAGCCTGGAATTGCAGAAGCCATGCACTTAATGATCAAGGTGCAAGAGCAGGTGATCGCGGTGCGCTCTATTGTATTTATGCTGCACGATGGCGACGCAAACCATCCTTCAATCCCCCAAGCAACCAAAGCCGTTCTAGATCGCAGCGAACAAACGCTTAACGAGCTTGATCGCATCTTGCAAAAAGCAAATCCACAAATCAATGGAACCCTTGCGCAAGTCAATTCGCTCACAAGCCAAGCTGTGAAAATCACTCAGCAAACCGACACAACGTTGCGCTTGGTAGAAAAGCAAGGCCACGCAAGCATTCAAAGCGCAGACCAACTGCTCGCCGACATGCAAAAATCCCTTGTGACTCTCATCGCATTTTTAGATCACCTCGAATCTCAGCCCTTTACACAACAGCTTCTGGATCGCAAGGATCTCATTATTCAAGTCAACGATTTGATTGCAACATTAAAAAGTGCCTTAGCCTTATTTGATGCCAAGGGTGGACTCAAAATCACCGATGAAAATGGTAAGCCTCGCCCATTGACGACATTCCACAACGTCAACTTGATTCATAAGACCGCGAGAGAAAAAGCCCAGTTACGCCTTTTAAACTCAGCGTCTTCATCACCATCTACTTCACCCACTTCAGGATCACCTCAATAACCTGCACTGGCTGAATTGGCTTGGTCAGGTAATCATTCATTCCTGCAGCAAGGCAAAGTTCCCGATCACCTTCCATGGCGTTGGCAGTCATGGCAATCACAGTAATCGCAGAGTTGCGGACATGCCCAAGACCACTGCGGATTCCACGCGTTGCAGCTAAGCCATCCATCACTGGCATTTGCACATCCATGAGTACAGCATCAAAGTCATGGCGAGCTAAAATATCTAAGGCTTCCATTCCGTTGTAAGCGCCCATGGCTTCAAAGCCAGCCTTCTCAAGTACGCGCATGGCAAGCTTGTAATTGATAGGATTATCTTCCACGAGCAAGATACGACGGCCTGCGCCAATGCCCGAATTGAGCGCGGATACAGGAGCATGCGCAACTTCAATCTGCTTTTGTTCCAACTGTTTCAAGATGCGTTTTGTTGAACTAGGCTTGAGCGGTTGAGTCAACCAAAGGCTTCCACCAACAAGCGCGGTTCCCATGGGTACACAGCGGATCAACCAAGGAATTCCTTGAAATTTTTCGCCGAGCACCGTCGCTAAATGAACAGACGGCAAGTCGCTTTGAATAAGGCTTCCCGACCATTCTCGTTTCGAACGAACACAAACTCCAAGCTCATCTAAACTCTTTACTTGCGTTACCCTCGCACCTTGAGATTCCAGCAGCAAACTTTCCCAATGGCGCGAGGCATCGTGCGCATCAAACAATAACCAACACTGCCCGAGCAACGGTTTTGCCCCACCCCATTTTTCAATCCAGTCTTGAGTGTCCTCTGCCAAAGTATTTTTTAGGGTGAACCAAAAACGGCTGCCTTCATCAATTTTTGATTCCACCTGTAAATCGCCACCCATCATTTGCACCAACTGCTTGGAAATGGTAAGACCAAGCCCCGTGCCCCCAAACTTGCGAGTTGTTGTTGCATCCGCCTGCTGGAACGGCTGAAACAAGAATGCCGCATGCTCCACATCAATTCCAATTCCTGTGTCGCGAACATCAATCCGAATACCATTGGTTTCTGCGCAACGATCAATGCGTAAAACGACTTCTCCCACGTGCGTAAATTTTACCGCATTGCCGAGTAAGTTCAGCAGCACCTGTCGAATGCGAATCATATCCCCGACAATCACAGCAGGAAGCGATGGGTCAATCCATACGGCAAAGTGAATCCCTTTTTCTTTGGCCTTAATTCCAATCGTGTCTCCAACAGATTCGACCAACTCCACAATGTCGATTGGAACTTTTTCAATTTCAAGGCGCCCAGCTTCAATCTTTGAATAATCCAGAATGTCGTTAATGATTTGCAACAAAGCATCGGCGCTCTTACGAATCATCTCCACATATTCGCGCTGTTCTAAGTTCATTGGGGTGTCAGCGAGTAATGCGGTCATGCCCGAAACACCATTCATAGGCGTGCGAATTTCATGGCTCATATTCGCTAAGAACTGGCTCTTGGTTTGGCTAGCACGTAAGGCTTCATTAGCCATCAATTCAGTTTCCTGCTGAGCCTTGCGCAGATTGTCTTCCGTTTCTTTAAGCTGAGAAATATCACCCAAAACAACAATGACTTGGTTACGTCCCGCTACTGTGAAGAATTCAAGATTCAGCAGCAGAACCTGGATTTGATTCTCTCTATTCTTAATTTGCACCTCATAATTTTTAAGCGGGTTTTGTTGAGAAAGAGCATCCCTTACAAAAGCTAATGAGGATTCCCCAAACAAAGGAAGCGCATTCCAAATGGACTCCCCTACCATATCTACTCCAGGAGTTCCAAGCACTCGAGCAAAAGCATCATTGACCTCCACCAAGGTGTTGCCTTCGCATTCCACCAGCGCCATCATCACCGAGTTCAGGTAGAATAGCTTTGAAAATTTTGCTTGGGAATCCATTAAGCGAGACACGTCTTCTGCGACTAAAAACACCACATTCTCCCCATCCCAAACACCAGGAGACATATGCATCTCAACAGGAAATTCCGTGCCACCAATCCAAGTGAAACTAACTTCCAACCGCCGCGTCGCGCCGGTCAACGCATCAAACAAGCCGCGCGTAAACAGCGAGCGATCAGCTTCGTTTACAAACTCCACCAACCGGTGTCCACCAAAGTCTTCGGAGTGCTGTGCAAGCCGCGCTTGCGAAGATTGATTCGCCTGCAGCACGTATCCATTGCGATCTAACACAAACAGCAAATTGCTTTCCGTTTCAAAAAAACTCCGCAAATTATCTTGGCCCTGCTGCAACTGATTTGCGAGTTCATGCGAACTGGTTATATCCTGCAAAGTTACTAGCAGGCAAAGTCTTGCATTGTATTCAATGGGCGACATTCCTAAGCGGAGATTGACTTTTTCCCCCGACTCTTCAGCTTGCTGCAGCACAACGTCTTTATTTGAAAATTGAGTTCTATTGAGCAATTCAGGGTGATCCCATTCTTGCCCAATCCACATTCGCATTCGCTGCTCTAAGCTTGGTGTTGCAGGGTTCGCACCGATAAGTTGAAAGGCCTTAGCATTTGCGTATGCCGCATGATGCGTTTCAGGAATCAAAATGATTACGCCAATATCCATGGAACGAAGCACCGTCTCTAACTGCTTTTGGCTATATGCAAGATGCTGTGTGCGCTCTTTGATCTCTTCTTCCATTCGACGAGAATATCCAACCAACAGCCACACGACTCCCGCTAAAAAGTGGTTCACAATAAAGCCAACAAAAAGGATATTCAGAATGTTTGGATTTCCATGCTCTTCAAAGAATTCTTCCGTTGGCTTTTCAATGAGCTCAATTCGCAAAGAACCATCTTGAATCACAGTCGTATGAGTCCAACGCCGCCGATCTGAATTAGACGTGAAATGAATCAGGGTTTTCTGCACCCCAGTACGCAAGTCGGCAACTTTCAGTTCCGCCTGTAGCTCCGCAGCCACACCTTTCGCACCTCCTTCTCCAAGAATTTGTTCTAAATCCAAAGCCCCTAAAAAAACGACATCGGTACTTTGCGATGGAAAATATTTGACACAAAGAACAGTGTCGATCAAAATAATCTGCTGCTGTAAAATATCTGGATTCAACTGCACCGGTGGAAGCCACGGACTTTCTTGCAAGGTAGGAGTCCAAGAATAGGAGAATGAACGAGATGTTTTCTGCTCCCCCCGAAATATTCCCTGCACACCCATTTCTACCGCAATTCCGTCCCCAGGCCCGCTTTCCCTATGCTGAAGATGCTCTTCGACATTCTGAATTGCATGGGCAACACGCAAATTCTGGGTCTCTGCATGAAGGACAAACATTGTATAGAGATGGTTTTCCGAATTGCGCGAAATAGCAAGCGCAATCAGAAGTGTCGCAAACAACCCCAATCCGAGAATGCCCAAGGTAGCCCCATGCCCCATGCGCAAGCTGATTCGCCAAGCGACATCTAAAATAGCTTGCCTCCGAAATTTCACTGATGCACCTCAAACATGGCGCGCCAAGACGTTTCCAAAGTCACTTCACGAGGATACATAGCCCAATGCAATTCCAAAAGGCTCGCAGCAAGAAACAGACTCACCATGAGAATCCAAACTGCAATCAACCGTTTAGGCGAAAAAGTCAAAATGCACCCCTGCTTTCATCTTTTCTCAGATTATACCATCATTTTCTCCCCCCCCTTGAAGAATTAGGTTGGCATACTATATTTGCTGACCTAACAACGATGCCTCATAGCTCAGTTGGTAGAGCAACCGGCTGTTAACCGGTTGGTCCCTGGTTCGAGTCCAGGTGAGGCAGCTCACGAAGCCTCCGCTTTAATAAGCGGGGGCTTCTTTTTTTTGGGGGGGAACTATTCATTTAAACGACTGTAGGGGTGCCCGGTATGTACTTTACGTTGGCTCTTTCCCACTTTGCGCTTTACACTAGCCATCCTTAGCCATCACACCCAGATTTCAGTTGCCGAGTACATCGAATTCTGCGGCTAACCCTTTCAATATATAGATGGTGGAGTTATCGCGATAATTCTCTTTTTTTAACTTCATTATATGCGCGTTCCCTATTTTTCCCTTGTTCTACTCCCATTACTTCTTTGTTCTTGTGGCATATTCAAGAGTTCCCACAGTCCAGATGCAGCGGGCTCCTTTGCCATGGTGAGCCTCAATCCTACAGGGGAAAGCACTTGGATCAGCGCATCTTCAAAAGTTCGCTTGAGCTACCCCTTTTCACTCGGCGAACATGAGGTGACTCAAGGCGAGTATCAAAGCCTTATGGGAACAAACCCCATCAAGCCAACGGAATCAAATTATGGGTTGAATAAACCAGTCACACAAGTCTCATTTTTTGATGCGGTGCTCTTTTGCAATGCCGCAAGTAAAAGCCTTGGCCTAGACACTGTTTACTCCTATAGCGCAGTAAGCAAAAGCCCTGATGGTGTTACAGGATCTATCGAATCGTTGCTTGCCGATTACCGCAAAAATGGCTATCGCCTGCCAACCGAGGCAGAATGGGACTTCGCAGCCAAAGACTCAACAAAAAATCAATACGCATGGAGTAGCGATACAAGTAAAGCCACGCAATATGCATGGATAAGCAATAATGCAAATGATTCCCTTCACACTATATGCACCAAGGAAAAGACAGGCAAAGGCTTTTGTGATCTAGCCGGCAACGCAATGGAATGGGTCGACGGATGGATGGGTCCATTGCCCATAGACACAGCGACAGACTATGTGGGACAATCTACACCGAACTCTGGCCAAGAGCGCATCGCCAAAGGCGGGCACTACCAAGCTCCCTTTACCAGCACAAACACATGGTTGCGTAGTGATATTTATCCGCTGTATTCCACCAGTCGTACTAGCTACATAGGCTTCCGAATTGCCAGGGGTGTCATTGCAAAGCCTCAATTCTTGCAAGGCACTTCAGCCTCCGTTGCCTCGGGAACCCCGGCTCGCCTCATTGCTACGCGCAATCAAATCCGCTCGTTCTTTGGGTCAACCCAAGTCAAGCTCGTCTTCGTCAACGGGACCAATGACCGCATGACCCTTGTGGACTATTCCAACAGCGCAGCCATGCCCATCGAAAAAGATTTTGGATTCCCAGTCCGCCACCCCAAGCTCAGCCCCAACGGAGCATGGATCGCCTTCACGAACTTATCCAAAGGGCAAGGAGGCCTAGGCAAAACTTGGATCACCCGCGCCACCGGAGTCGATACAGCATCGCTTTGGGCAGACAGCGTAACCATTCCGGTCTGGTCGATCACTCCCTTGGGGGACACGAACCTAATCATGGTCTCCAGTGCCGCCGCGAATGGAGATTCCCTCACTTGGGCAAAGAGCTTCACCAATGTTTACCGATTCGACCAAGGAAGCAAAGTCGCACAATCTCAAATCCCTGGAGCCTACTACAACGGTCGATCAAGCAACGGCCGCTTCTTTGTCAGCTCCTATACCAGCTTGCGCGTATACGACCAAGATTCTGCTCAAGTCAAAACACTTTTTCAATCTCCAGAGAATGGCAAAACCCCAAGCGGATCCACCCAAACCTGCAACGCCAGCACAAGCCCCGGAAGCACAAATTCAGCGAGCACCAATCGCATCCTCTTCCTCGACTTTGGCTACGCAGATAAATCAAGCCTCGTCGGTCGTCCCTACGCAGCACACGAATTCATCTTCTTCATGAACCCCGCCACCGGCCAAGTCACCGATACCCTACAAGTTCCCTCACCCTATACCGGCTGGGATTTCACCGAATGGTCTACACACCCCGAATATGTCGTAGCCTCCGTTACCGATGGAACCGACATGCACAAAGCGATTTATGCCATTCGCACAACCGATCACGCCATGTTGAAACTAGCGGAAGGTGACGATGTTTTAATGCCGCATTTATTCATCCCAGGCATCATCCCCACAGGTCTCGAAATCCCAGACAGCATCTTCATGTACAATGAACCCGGCAATTCGTGGAACGAACAATTAGGTGCGAAAATGATGCGCTACTGGAGCATGCGAGACTCCTTGCAAATCCTAGTAATTGGCAGTTCACGCACCATGAATGGAGTCAACACAGAACTTTTTGCACCACTGCATGCAATGAATTTCTCGATGTCTGGCATGGATCAATGGTCTTCCATGATTTTCTTCAACTCCTACATGAGCCAGCATTCACCGCAAATCAAGTGGCTGGTTTTGGATCTCTCTTTAGACTTCTTGTATTGCACACTTGACACACGCTGGAACGTGCGCTGGAGCCTCTCGGAAGGTTACCAATACGATAAATCGCAGCAATTCTACGCACACGGATTCCCACGAGCCTTTGATACGCTTCTCCAAATCAGTGAAACACCGCGCCTAGACAATGTGTTTACTCCTACAGGCTTTGCCGCTTCACCATCCGCAGGCTGGGGAAGCAATCTCGACTATGAACCGGCAACCTTCCCGCTTAACCAACAAGCGAACTGGAGCACAACACTTGACTCAATCGAAGCCTTTTTCAAACAACTAGAAGCCAGCGGAATTCGCATCATCGGAGTGATACCCCCACAGGATCCACAATACATAACCATCAACGAATGGGGTCGCTATGGGCCGAGCCTCGACCAAGCGAAAGTGATCATGCAACGCATCAACGGACTCGAAAGCAAGCACTCCAATTTTCGCCTACTCGACCAACACAAATTTGGCCAGCACGACTACAACGACAGCGACGCACTCAATAACGATCACCTCTCAAGCCTTGGCGCAGTAAAGCTCACAACCCGCATCGATTCTGTAATGAAGGCATGGGGCAATTGATTTTTGCATTATAAAGGGGCACTATCCCACAGAGTAACTTCGCGGTGGCGCCCCTCGGGTCAGCCTCCTCGCTTCGCTGCGGGGTCTGCCCCTACCCCTAAAAATTCGGGAATTATCGTGATAACTCCACCTTCCACGAATAGATTAGCTCTGCCGCAGAATTCGATGTACTCGACAATATTTTGAATTGAGAATTGAAAATGGAGAGTTGAAAGTTTGCGGCTGTGCTTTTCATCTTTCAATTTTCAATTTTACTCTTTCAACTACCTCCTTCTGTGGGCAAACAGCCAAGAATAGGAAGCTGGAGTTACGCGATAATTTTTAATCAATCTCAGAACAAAGATCAAACATGGGTGGAGTCAAACCGATAATTCCCTAAAAAAGTCAACTCAGCTTGGCGCGGAATTGTTCGTATGTGAATTCCCGCACCAAGTTGAACTGTCCTGCTACATTCCAAATACCGATGCTCGGATGTTTAACACCATTGAAGAAGGTTGTCTTCACCATGGTGTAATGAATCATGTCGAGAAATACAATGCGGTCACCAATCTGTAATGGGCGATCAAAACTAAAATCACCAATCACATCGCCAGCAAGACACGTACCTCCGCCAAGCCTGTATGTATAAGGCTTTTCACCAGGTTCAGCCGCATCAATAATCCCTGGCCTATAAGGCATTTCAAGGCAATCGGGCATATGTGCACTTACGGATACATCGAGAATAGCGAGATCCATTCCATTG
>Ga0302287_10000227_pt1 | contig 33945 bp, 28 predicted proteins | sample III_Fen_E2_4_FD_200452 | JGI IMG/M metagenome (GOLD analysis project Ga0302287, IMG submission 200452) | Peat permafrost microbial communities from Stordalen Mire near Abisko, Sweden - III_Fen_E2_4 | ecosystem: Environmental > Terrestrial > Soil > Wetlands > Permafrost | place: Sweden: Abisko... | reverse complement strand
ACTAACAGTATCTCCATCTTTAATACCAGGAATAGTACCTAAAAATCTTTCAATATCTCCACTTTTTCTAAAAGGAATTCTACCTGAGAATACTTTAGATACATCATTAGTTTCTTTAGATATAAATTTAGTATCATCTTTATTTTCTCTAGCATCAAACTCATTTCTAACTCTCTGAGCAAATTCACTCATACCTGCAAATTGAGACATTCTATTAGCTGACCTATCAATAGCTCCTAATACTACTCCATTTTGAGTAATAAAGACAGTTCCTACATTATTAGTATCTAACTTTTCCCAAGCAGGGTCAATCATAAATTCAACTTTACTACCTGCTTTAAGTTGTCCCTTATTAACATAATCAAATCCACCATTATCTTTTACATAATTATATATAGTATGATAAGCAGATTTATTTTCTAAGTCTCCTATATAAGCAATTTCTCCACTATTTTTAAACCTATCTAAATCAATTTCATGAATCACTTGAATCCAATCTCTACTACCAGTATTAGTATTGGCAGGAGTATTAGAGGGTTCCATAATTGTATTTATATCTCTGTTACCATCTAATAAGTCTTTAGTTGTAACATTTCCTCCTACTAGAGTAGGTTTATCAGGTCTATTAGGAATATTTTCTTCAGGTACTTCAGGAGTATTTGCCGCAACTGATTCAGAATTAGCAAAATCTTTAATTTTATCTTCTACTTTAGTACTTTTTAATACTGAATTAATAGCTGCTCCAATAGCATTCTGAGCTTTCTGCATATCTTGAGGGTCAGTAGTTTCACCTGTATTAGGATTAACCCATAGATTATCTTCACTTATATTACTATAAGTATTTTTATCTAATAAGGTTTTTAAATCCTCAATATTATCTGACTTAGCTTTTAATATTCTTCTAGCTAAACTTCTTTGCTCAGGTGTTATATTTGTAACATTATCAATAGCAGGATATAAATCATTTAATCCTTTAGATACTTTTTTATATTCAGCAGCTATAGGGTTATTATTAGCAACTGCTTCATCAATAACCTTACGTTTTAACTCAGGAGATTCTGCACTATTAACAGTGTCTTTGAAATCTTTATAAGTCTTTGCAGTATTTACTTTAGTAGATATATCTGCTACTTTTTTATCCTCAGTTTCTTTTACAACAGCTTCTTTAGTATCATTAAGCATAGCTCTCAAAGCATCAGGATTTCTTGTATATCCATCATACTTATCAATAAATTCATTTCTAGCTTTAGCTAATCTACCCATATCTTCCATCTTATCAGCTAAATTACCATATTTAACAGAAGTTTCTTTATTACTTCTAATAGCTTCAGTTAATCTATCTAACTTACCTTTAACAGAATTAATACCTCTTTTATTAGCAGAAGCAGCTTTAGTATCTAATACACTTTGTTGTGTATCAGCTTCTTTCTGTATAGATTCTGCATTATTTGCATAGATAGTTGAATGTAATTTAGCTACATCTCCTATATTAAAATGTTGCAATGCTGATAACATTAATACTGGTGGCATATCTAATACATCAGTAATAGGATGTTCTACATTATCTTCATCTTTATAAGTCTTATCTCTAAATGTTTGCAGTAAATCAGAAGATTTATCTTTAACTTCTTTATACATATCTTGGAATCTTGATTCCCAGTTATCTATTTTAGTAAGCATCCAAGTCATTTCTTCTAGCTCATCATCTTTTAATTGTCCACCTGTTTTAGTTTTTAAAGCATCTGATACTTTTCTATAGTTATCTATAGTAGCTTTAGTATCTTCTCCTTGTTTCTTTACTTGGTCAATAACTTCTTTATCAGTCATATTATCAAATACAGACTTACCAGTTTCTTTATTAATAGATAATTCTCTTACTTGTTTAACATCTTCAGGTTTAAGTATAGAAGCTTTATCTACATTATCATATAAATCTTGTATTCTACCTGCTTTATCAAATAAAACAGCATCACTTACTAACTGAGAATGCTCAAAGTTTTTATAAGCAAATTCATCACCTTTTTGTGCTGCATCTGACTTAGCTTCTTCTAAGTGATTATGTCTAATAAGTCCTTGATATCTATTAATAAATTCAGGGTCTTGAACTCTTGAGTTTAATTTATCCACTAACTCATTAACTTCAGGTACAAGAGTTTTATGTTCTCTCATTTCATCCCATATACCACCATTCATAGTAATACTTTTACCTACAGAACCATCAGCTTTAACTTTATCTTTAAAACCAGGAATTCCTACAACACCTGCAAAAGCACCTATAATAAATTGTTCCCATTTAGAAGGATTACCATATACATCTTTAGCTCCTTGAACAAGATTACTTGCTATAGAAGTTATATATTGGTCAGTTGATTCAGTACTTTTGTTATCTATTTTACCTGATAAAAAGTTATCTAATTCATCTCCAAATTTATTACCTACTCCAGTAGCTACAGCATTCATCATCATTAATTGATTACCTGCTACTAAAGGATTAGCTGCCATCTTAGCATATTGTTGTAATTTGCTAGGTAATTTAGCAGCATAACTTTCTCCTTCTTCTCCTATAGTTTTTTCTATAAAAGGAGCTAATTTTCTAGCATTTTTATATCCACCTGCATAAGCTTTACCAAATTGAAATATCTCAGCTCCAGTTAATAATGGTAAGTTAATAGCAAAATCAACATTACTCATTTTAATTCTATCATCAGTAGCTTTCTGTAGATTAGAATTATATCTATCACTAACTTGTTTATCTAATACACTTTGACCTTGTTGATTAAGAACTTTAGCATAAGGATTAGTAGGGTCACCTGTCTCAGCAATTGTATAATACTCAGGGTCTTGAAGTAAAGTACCTTGTATTTTATCACTAAAGGCTTCTCTATCTTGTCCTATCTTAGCTTGTTGAGTATTAAACCAATCTTGTGAATCAGTTATAGCTGACTGTCTAGCCCAACCTAATGAACCTGCTAAACCCCCTGCTAATTTAATAACAGGTTCTGCATTTTTAAGAGTCTTAGCAGCTGCAAATAATTGTTTATTAAGAGCTATACCATCTAATACTGCATCTCCTGATTTATAAGCACCAATTACATCTTCATATGTTTTACCTACAGCAGCAGCTCCTTCAAATGCCATCCTAGCATCATTAAGTCCCATTAAACTAGCAGTTAAACCACCAGTAATTTCACCTGCAAGTCCTGCACCAACCATAAAACCTAAGTTTTTAAGTTGCCCACCTAAAAAGTTAGCAGTAAATATGTTATTATACCATTGACCATTAGCTTCATTTTGTTTCTCAACATCTGTTTGATAGTTAGGTAAAGCTTCTTCAGACCATTTATTAATATCTTGCATAGCAACACTAAATGGATTCTCTACAAAGCTATCCATAGTACCTTCCTTAGCCATATTACCAAGTCCTGCAATAGTACCTATTAAACCATCAGCTAATGTAGTACCTGCAAGTACAGTACCTTTTAAGATACCTGCACCTATTTTATCATACCAAGGTTGTTCTAATGCTCTTGTATTACCTAAATCTTCTCTTTCTGATTCATTTTTAACAGCAGAATCATATTCAGATTCACCAAATCCATTACCTCCTACATAATCTGTAGGATTAGCAGATTCATCAGTTAAAGCTTCTCTAGGATTGTACTTAAGTTTATTAAAAAATTGATTAGCTTTTTGGTCTAAAGCATCATACTCAGGATTACCAGTTGGTGCTGGAACATCCTGAGTTACTACATTTTTATATTTACTTTTAGTTTTGTTAACTCCTTGTAATCCATCAATACTTTCAGATTCTTCTCCTGTATCAGTATTTACATATTGTTTTGCCATAATTTTTATTTTATTATCTACCTATAGGTGAATAAGGGTCTTTATTAGTATCTCCTGCAACTTGATTTAATCCATGTGAAACTACTTGTAATAAACCATCTCTTAATTGTAAACTAGCTTTTTTAGCTAAGTCTAAACGTCCTTGTTGTATATAACTTTGTACAAGTTTATCTCCATCTTGAATAGTCTTAGTATAATCATCACTTACCACATGATTAATTTTATACTCTTTACCACTCTGAGTAGTTACTACTAATCCATTAAATAAAGGAGAGTACTTAATATCAGTTATTAAAGGTTTAGATTTCTCAGGATTTACTCTATTCTTTTCTAAATCACTTAAACTAACTGTTTTATCTGTATGTAATTTATAACCTTCACTAGCATCTCCAATAGGAGTTAAACTCTTATTATCTGATGTGACTGCTTGAGTTATAAGATTATCTGCTCCTTTATAATCAGATAGACCAAATCCATAACTTGTATGTCTTGTCTGAGCATGTTGCTCAGTAAAACCAATTTTATTTTTTACATCTCTCCAATTATCTTTAGTAGTAATACCATAAGATTTTAAATTATTATAATCATCTGTACTAAGTACAGTAGGTTTTTTCATAGCCATTAATCTAGATACTTCTTTATGATGTACATCTATACCTCTTTGGTCATAGTCAGCTTCAGAGTATCTTTGAGGATTCTTCATCATATCATTATAAGATGAACCAGTTGGCATTGATTTATATTTAGCTGATACTGCTGCTATTTGTTTGTCAATATTTTTATTATAATCCATTACACTCTCATATTGAGCAACTGGATTAATATTTCCATTTCTACTAAATGCTGTACTTAATGGTACACCATTTGCATCAAACAATTTAGATTTAATACCACTAATTTGTTTAGCTATTGGAGTATTAATATTATAGTAACTAGAGGTAAATGGTAAAGACCCTGATTCTCCTGAAGGTGCTTGTAAGGCTTTTGCTGCTTTAATTTTAGCAGCTTCTTCCATATTAAATCTTAATAACCAATCTGCCTCAGGTCTATTCTCTGTTTTACCTAAAGCAGCATATAATCCTTGATTAGCAAATCCTTTAATCTTATTAACTGCATCAGGAGTACCCCATTGAGTAACACCACTATTAGCTATTGCATTATCTCTAATATTCTTTAATTGTAATGCTATACCTTTTAAATTGGGGTCAGCATCAGGAGAATTTAATACTTGTTGTATAGTATTAGGGTCAACACCCATTTGAGTCACAATATTTAAGAATCCATGACCTAGTTTTTTAATATTAGGGTCTTGTATTGTTCTATCAGCAAACTCTTTAGATTGATTAGCAACCTGTTGTAATACTGCTGCACCTGAAGCATACTGAGAAGTAAGAGTAGGATTCTTCATAAAATCATCAATAGATGTATTAGAAAAATCTTTATTGAATACCACTGAATTATCTCTAGCTCTTAATTCATTTTGGAATGCTACACCTTTTTGTCTATTAGTATAAGCTTCTTCAATAGGAGCAATATTACTAGAATAACCTGATTTTAAATCAACAAGTGATTGTCTACTAGTGGGGGTTAATCCACTAGAAGCAAGGGCACTTGATTGTTGTTTTAAGTTATCTAAATAATCACTATATTGTTTGTAAGCTACTGGGTCTTTAATAGGGTCAAGTCTACCTTTCCAAGCATCTGCTAATGTTTCTAATTTACCCTCATCATCCTGTATAGCTTTATGTTCTGTATCTGCCATAGCTACAGGAGCCATCATATCTTGATATGAGAAAGGGTCAAATCTTGCAGAAGTTACAATCATATTAGAATCCATAATCTAATCCTTTCTTAGTTTTAAGTGGTCCACCATTCTTTTTCTTATTTTTATAAGCAACTTGTCCATCCATTAACATTTTATAGTATAATGCAGGATTTGATGCAATCATTTCTCTACTAACAGCTTCTTTACCTATATTACCTAAGTCACCAATAAAGTTATTTCTATTAGTATTCTTAGCCATATTAAAATTAGATTTAGCTTGGTCTTTTAACATAGCTGATTTAAAAGCCATTTCATTATTAATACCTTGTTCCCAGTTAGATTGCTGAGCATTAAACTGATTAGTTCCTCTATTAAAATCTTCAACTCTTTGTCTTTGTCCTAAATTATATTCTTCAGCTTTTTGTGCTAAACTTCCTAATCCTTCATTATAATTATTATCAGCACTAAGTAATCCTGCTGCATAAGTAGCTCTATTACCACCACTTGCATTAGCTAAACCACTTCTTGTAGCTCCTGCATTAGCATTAAGTTTATTAATATAATAATCTCTATCCATAGGAGTATAACCTAAATAGTTACCAATTGTTTGACCTTTAACTTTTAATCCTGCTACAGTATTAGCTGCTGTATAATCAGGTTTATTAGTAACACCTAAAGCATCTGTAAGAGTAGCAATACCTGAAGCAGCTGTTGGTATAAACCTAGCATATCCCATATTAGTATCATTAAGAAAACTAGGATTAGTAGGAGGAGTTGCTATATTTTGACCATAAGTTACTCTACTTGCATCTTTAGTAATAGCTCCATTAATATCAGGTATAATAGGAGTAGCACCTTCAGCTCTATTACCTAAACTATTACCTAAAATACTTTGGTCATGAGCATATTTATCTATATCAATACCTGTTAAAGCAGGAGGATTTAAATAATCCATCTGTCCTTGTGTTGCATATATATTACCTCCAAATGCCATCATTTGTGGTTGACCTTGTGGCTGTCCACCTTGTTGAGGTACTTGTAATCCTTGACCTCCACCTTGTTGTTGACCTTGTGCAGCTACTTGTTGAGACACTTGCTGTACTAATTGCATGGCTTGTTGTTGAGGAATCCCAGCAGTTACTAATTGTCTTATAACTTGCTGTGGAGACATACCTTGTTGAATCCATTGTGATACTTCTTGAATTATTTGTTGCATATTAGGTTCAATTCCTTGAGGACTATCACCTTTACTTACTTGTCCACCTTTAGCCATTTCTTGTGGTTGTTGTGTTTGTTGAGTTGGGTCTTGTTGTGGAGCAACTGGTTGTGCTGGTTGTGCTATTTGACCTTGTTTTATAGCAGCAATCTGAGCAGCATTTTGTTGTCTTTGAGTCTTTTTAGTTTTTAATATCTCTTGAGCTTGTTTAAGTTTATTCATTGAATCATCTAAACCATTTTTACTAATAGGGTCATTAGGTCTTTCATCTGATTCTTTTGATAATACTTTAGCAATATCTCCAAAAGTTTTATTCTTAAATTTATTAGGTAATCCAACTTCTTCTAATAATTTATCAGTAGGAGTTAATCTATTACTATAAATATAATCATTATATTTTACTTCACCTTCTTCTACTAAATTAGGTTTACCATTTTGTCCAATACCTTGAGGTATACCACCTAAAGGATTTTGTTCATGCGTATTACCTGTATTAAAAGCTGTAACACCATTACTAAATGCATTAGTACCACTTGATATATTACCACCCTCAGCAAACATATCTCCAGTAGGAGTAGATGCTTCAAATCCTTTATAAGCATTTGGGTCAGTAGCTCTAGCTTTCATAACATCTGATAATTTAATAGGTCTTAAATAATTATTATGATTAGGGTCAGGGAAATCTCCTAAATAATCAACTCTAGTTGGTTTAGGAGTTATAGTAGCAGCATTTACATATTCATGTACTTTACCTACATTCTTATCTTGAGCATATTTTAATAAATCTTCTTTACTATTTATATAACCTGTAGGTTTTAAATCTGTTAAAGCTCTACTTAAAGTATCAGGATTAGATACTAAAGCATTTAAATTATTAAGATATGTTTTAGTATAATTACCATCTTGTAATCCAGTAAACCCACCATCTGCAAAGTACTGAGATTTAGCTAGATTACTATTATTTATATCTACCTTATTAATTTGAGCATTAAAATTACCCAATTGTTGTTGTCTTAATGCTTGTTCTCTATTATCTCTTGCTTTATTACCAAATATAGAAGATATACCTCCTGCAAGTAATCCAATACCTGCACCTACTCCTATACCTATAGGTCCTAAAGCAGCACCTGCACTAGCTCCTGCCATACCATCTTTTAAAGCAGAACCCATCACATTATTTTTAGTTATTGATACTGGTTTATAAGCATCAAATGCACTAGCAATATCATCATTACTATTAGCATTAATAGCAACATTATTTACTTTAGGTACTTTCATATTACCAAATACATCAGAACCTATATTCATTGCTCCTGAAGCTATACCCATAGCACCACTAGCACTTAAACCTGATGTAGAAGCAGAAACAGCAGAGTTACCATCAAATGCTCCAGTAGATTTTGCTAAAGAATTTAATTTAGTAGTTCCTTGATTTACAATAGAATTCATATCTAAAGGATTAGATACAGTAACTCCATCTAAAGGATTTTTGAGATAATTCATCTCATCTCCTAAAGCAAATATGTTTCCCTTCTTTCTATTTTTAACTTTATTCTTTTTATTAGTAATCATAATCAAATCATTTTAAACAAAGATAAGTAAAATTATCTACACTTACAAGTTTTTTATTAAAAAAATAATAGGAGATAAGTAAAATACTTATCCCCTACCTATTTATACTGTATAGTTTACTACTAAATCATGTAATACAGTTTTATTCTCAGTCTGTCCACTACCTATTAAACTAAGATATAACCAAGGATTTCTCATCCTATCTACACCAAATCTTCTATGAGAACTACCTGGTCTATTACCTCCTATTCTTCTTGAAGTATCAGTTGGAATAGTGGCTCTCCATACTCTAAACTTTTGTTTTAAAGTAGATTTTACATTAGCTGTTTCAGTTAATTCATTACTACCAGTCTGATACTCATTCCAAACATTTAACATGTCAAATGGTTTTAAATCACTTATCACATTATTAGAATCAAATGTATCAGCTCTAAAACTTATTGTATTAAATACTTTAGTTCTATGAGGGTCTTTATTAGCAATAACAGTAACCCAAAAAGGTTGTTTAAAATTAAAATACTCTCCATATTTACCAGCATTTTGTTCCCATAAATATAAAGTAGTATCTCCATCAGGTACTGTTAAGAAAGGTCTTCTTAATGATAAGAAGGTATCAAAAGCATTAAACATGAATGGAGTAGCTTTATAACTATAAAAAGATAAAAACTGTTGCATTAATTCTGAATAACCTAAACAATAATCTCCATTTATAAAATATACTATACTATTTACTTTATCATATTGAGATGTAAAAGTATTGTAAGTACTTGGTAACCAACTAATTTCATTAGTAATATTATTATTAGACCATGAATGGAATCCTAATTTATCAGATAAACACTCAGGTCTATTACCATTAAATAGATAAATACCTTTAGTAATATTATCAATAAAATATAAACCAAAATCAGATTGAGTTATACTCCATTTATTTCTAGTTCCTACAGTTGTAGTTGCATATCTTTTACCATCAACTTTAGCACTATTAGCTATTTCAATAGGTACACCATCTGAAGTATTTACTTGGATTCTACTATTATACTGTATAGTACCAATAGCTTTATCTTGGAATACAACTAACTCATTATTTAAATTTCTAATAGCATTAACTGAACCATACACACCATCTAAATCTAAAGTATTAGCTAAAGTTAAATTAGTCCATGTATCTATCAAATCTCCTGCTATTTTAGATTTAGTCCATGATATAGTATTAGGAAAATTATCTATATTAAACCTATTATAGTTTAAAGCATTATAAGTAAAGAAGTTATTTCTTTGATTATATACTGGATTGAATAAATTAAAATTAATAGGTGTATCTAAAGTATTATCTAAGTTACCTCTATTTTTATCAGTTCTACTATCTAAATTTATATGAGTCTCACATAAGAATGATACTACTTCTGATACTGAATTTACATTAGTTAATCCTGCTGTATAAGTCTTTAAACAATCATATCTTTGTATAAAAGTATCTCCCTCAGTATAATTAACTGTAAGAGTAGTTAAAGGTAATCCTGTAGTACCAAATAAAGATATTGGTTCACCACAAGGTAACCATGTATTAGCTTCAAAAGCTTCTTGAGTTTGTCCACCAAATCTATTAGCTATATCTTCATCATCTCTATATAATTCAGCAATCCATAATCCACTCTTTCCACTATTAGCTATAGTTATATCATCTTGGCTCATAGTATAAGCATCTGTTCTCCAAAATGAATTTACAGAATCTGTACTAACTTTATTATAACCATTTAAACTTGGAGCAATAGTTTGTACTCCACTATTCCATTTAAATCCAAATATAGCATGAGGTGTAGATTTATATTGTATTCTTACAGGCTCATAACCTATCTTATAATCTAATGGTAATTCATCATCATTAATAGAATTATCATAAGACATACCACGATTAATAGTATCTATAACACCATTAAAAGCAGCTGTAATAGGGAAACTACTCCACTTACCATAATCAGTATTATTAGTATTAGGCATTATGATTTTATCCACATTACCTTTATATACTATTTTTGAATTATCTTCTTCAGGTGAACCTATTTTAGTAATTACACTTTCTGTTGAATTGAATACACTTATATCAGTTATTCCATGAGTAGGAGTCCAAATATTAGCAGATTCTAAATAAGAATTATAACCTGCATATCTTAAGTTAGACATTAATTTACTAGCTAACTTAGCACTATAATTAACAACAGATACAGGTTCATTATTTAATGACCTTTCAGCTTGCCAAGGATAAACCATAAAATCAACTATAGTTCTACCGTGGTCTGTAGCACTATAATCATCATTTTTACTTCTTACAATCCTATCTTTCCATGCTGGTGAAGTTATTAAAGATTTATAACCATAAGTACTATAGTTTCTGATACCTAAGTTATTAAATCTAAATCCTCCTACATCTTGTTTAGGAGCAGTAGAAGTAGTGATACTTAAATTAGAATTGAATCCTGTTATATTAGTAAGCCCTATAATTCTTAATTTAAAATTATTATTCTCAATATTTTTTATATTATCATCAAATTCTATCTCAGGAGAATTTAAAGTCATTACTGACTGGTCTATATAAAAATTAGAAGGATAGTAACTTACAAAATCAGTTGTTGCTACATCTCCCAAATAATGTTGAGTAGGAGTGCCATCATTACACTGAATCTCTCCATTAGTACTACGCCATCCTGGTATACCATAACCATGTCTAAACTCATTCCATTGACCATTATTAATAGGATTAATATTAGGTTCAACTGGTCCATTAACTATAGGTCTTGAGAACCATGAAGCTATATTATCTACTGAATTATTATATCTATCTCCTACATTAAATAGAGTAGGATTTAATATTCCTTGTGCTATTACAGACCTATCATTTAATTGTGGATAAACCACAACACCTCTAACCCTAACATATCCTAATCCTATAAGGGTAGAAATTAAAGTAGAGTCATTAATAGTATAGGATGCTTTAGAACCTTTAACTACTACACCATTTGAGTCTATATAAGTTTGAGGATTAATAGTATTTAATACATCATTAATCCATATAGTTTCAGACCATTTACCTGATGTATGTTGAGCTTGTATACCAAATCTATAAGTGTCTCTAACTTTAAAAGATTTCTGAGAAGAGTAAGCATCAGTAGATACATTATCTATAAAAGTTCTATTTCTTAATGTTTCAGGTTTATAACCATAAAAAGAGTTATTAGACTCTTCATAGTATAAATTCTTTTCACTAAAAGTAATTGTTCTATCAATAATATTTAAAGTTTGTAGAGTTGGTCTATTAATCTTGATATTACCTATAAATAAAGTATTATCTTTTTGAGCTATATTATCAATTATTAATTCTTCTCCACCAACATATAATAAATCTGAGGGAGTAATAGTACTACCAGCTGTATTAGTATCAGTATAATCAATTATACCTGTTAGGTTATCTTTAACTGAGATATCAGTTACTTTTCTCACAGTTGGAGTTGAATCTATACTAGTTCTTATTATACTATATATTCTTAAATAATCAAATTTAGTATCTAAGTTAGTAATGTTAATATGGAAACTATTACTTATTTTTTCTTCAGCAGTACCACCTCTTTCTTTAAATGTACTATAATACAAAGGAGATACATAAAATATATTAGTTTCTTGTGCATATTGATTATAATAAGTAAAAGCATATTGTACTGTTCCTGATGGAAACATACCATCACTTAAATCATTCTTAACAATACTAACTACTTCTTTTAGTTGTAATGGTTGTACTGTATCAAATGATGTATTAGTATATACTTTAGAAGATACTATATTTACAAATCTTAGTTGATTCTTAGAATCAGTCCAATATACTTTTATAATATCTTCATTCTCATAAAAAGATAAAGTTTCTATAGGATGCTCATTATCAAGATTTAAGTTACCATTAAATAACTGTACTCCTTTAATTACACCACTCTCTTTATAAATTTTATAAATTGTATCACCTAATGTAGTACTATGAGTAAATATAATTAATATATCTTTTACAATAGCATATCCTAAAGCATCTCCTTTAAGTGTTATCTTATTATCATCTACATCAGATATATCTACTATCTTATTACCCTTCTCAGTAGATAAAGCTAATAATGTATTAGAATCTCTTGATATAAGAGACATATTCATATTTTCATATGCAAATTCACTACTGAATGAAGATTCAGTAATATCTCTTTGCATACCTCTAATTTTAAATTGCATTGCATCTAACTGCATAACTATTAATGTTTAAAATTTTCTTTTCTACCATTATTAATAAACCCTTCTTGGAATTGATGGTCTCTTATTATAAGAGTTCTAAATGAATTAAATAAAGTCTCAGCTTTAGATAAATCAAGTCTTTTAAATTCATTCTCACAAGAACCTACGGCAAATGCATATTGAGATTGAGTATTAGCTAATACATTTTGATGTAATTTACCTAAATCATAAAGTATAGTAAATACTTGTACTTTTATATAAGCTTCTAAAGCTCTGGTAAAATTACTATTATCTGGTAACATAGGGAATCCATTACTATCTGTTAAGAGTGCTCTGTAAGATAATATTATTTCTCCATCACTCATTGAGGTAACTATATTACCTCCCTGTATAACAAAAGTAGCTTCATTACCTACATCAGGGTTATTTGTAGTAGTACCATCTTGTAATAAGTGGAAACTATCACTAGAGTATCTAATCCTTCTATTATTAAAAGATATTTGGATAGTATCTATCCAATCTAAAGGTAATGTACCTATATAATTAGTAACAGGAATTGTAACTACTTTATCTACAAACATTCTTGGTACTCCTACTATTCTAAAGAAATCAACTGTATAATCCACTACAGTTTCAAGAGTTAAATCAGCTAATAGAGGATGCCTCATTAACTTATCCATTATAACTCTTATACTTGTATATTGTTCAGCCATAGCTTATTAATTATTTAAATGTAAAAGCATCAATAGTTCCACTACTTGCTGCTTGAAATATTTTCTTTTTTAATTCTCTATTTATATGTAACATATAAAAAGATTTGTTTGTATATAGAGCCTTACTTTTATTATAGATGACTCTATAATTTTCTTTAGACTCTATTTTTATAAGAGTTTTATTTGCTTTAGCTTCTTCATCATCATACCAAAGTTTTAATGTAGAATCCCAATCAATAGGAGCTTTATAAACTAATCTACCATCCTCAGATATTTTAGGTTCTAACTTATACTTTCTTAGTTCTATTCTACCCATCCTTTCAGGTAAATTAATATCTTCTCCATTAGCTAAAAAATCTGCTAACATATTATTAGTTTCTCTAATAATGGCAAAGTATTGACTTTCAGTTAATACAAACTTTTTATGCTTAGGTTTATGCTTTCTATAAAATTTATAAGCATCATATACACCATAAGAGTTGACTATTTTATGAACTCTATTAGAAGATACTTTCTTCAAATCTTTTATAAACTCACTATATTTCATTATGCTCCTGCTTGTGCCCTTGAATAAGGATTTTGTAAATTATTTTGTGCTTTCTGATGTGTATTATATTCATCAGCAGCATCATCTTTAGCATTATTAGTAGTATCAGATACTCTAAATTGGGAAGGTAATAATTCTTTTTCTACCATATCAATTAATATAGAAACTAAATTAGCTTCAAAAGGACATTCAATATCTAAAGGGTCTTTAAATTTACCATTAGAATCTAAATCAAATTCATTTACTTTAGTAGGGTCCTCAAATATAGTAGTTATTTCTATAGAAGTCAATTCAGTTAATCTACTATCTCCTGATTTTAAATACAAATAACCATCAGGATTAATAGAACCATATACTACTTGAGTAAGAAATTTATTAATACCAACATATTTAAATCTATCTTTATTAACATAAGTAATATTACTCCCCCAGTAATCATTTGGAGATGATAAAGTTATAATCCTTTGTCCACCATTAAGATTAATTATTGAGGGTACTTTAGATTTGGTTCTCATGTATTGTAAAGCTTCATCTAATTCTCCTATACTACTAGAGGGAGATGCTTGTAACTCTAATTTAAGAGATTGAAAATTTGTATCAGGTATTTCTTTCTTAACATCAGAATACCTCTGTTTTAAAATAAGAGGTCTAAATTTATTAATAAGAAATGTTATGTGTTCCTCACCAAATATACTATCATCTGATTCAAGTTTTAATTTATCAATTATGATGTATATTAATTCTCTATAAGTCGCCATATTATTAATTTAGTTTTAAATAAAAAATCCTTGTGCAAGATAAGAAAAAAATCTTATATACACAAGGATTTAATTAAATTTATTATACTATGTATAATTTACTCTTATACAAGAGCTGCAATAGTTATACCACCTACTGTAATAGCAGCTATAATACTATTAGCTAATGCAATTTGAGCTGCATTATTTGCTCCAATAGCAGGTACTACAATAGTAAGATGCTTTTGAGATTTCTGTACATTAGTACCTTCTCCTTGATAGAAATAATCAATTTCTATGTAATTATAAGCTACAGTTGGGTCAACCAAATAAGCAGTTTTAATTACATTAGGGAAACCTACATTTCTATATTGGTCACCTCTTTCTCCAACAAAGAAATATTCCATATCAGCAGTGATTTTACCATTTAAAACTACATTACTAGATGCACTTTTAACAGAAGTACCCCAAACATAATCACCATCAGCTAATGTAATTTTATCACATTGAACTAAATAATTAAGAGGTTGAGATTCTTTAGTACCAAGTGTCCAAGGTTGTTCTACTTCTTCAAGTATAATACCTGTAGTTGTACCTCCAGTTAAAGTTCTAGCAGCTTCAGTTACTAACACTGTAGTATCTGTACCAGTAATATTTACTAAAGGTGCAGCAGTAGCACTTGCATTTATGATAGCTTTTAAATCTGCAATAGTCTTAGCAGCAGCAGTTAAAGCAACAGAGATAGCAGAACCTGTAACAGTTACAGCAGCAGTAGCAGCAGCTACGTCAGTAATAGCAAAAGTAATTGCATTACCAGCAGTTCCTACATTATCAGCAGTAACAGTAACACCTGCATTAGAAGTTAATACTATAGAAGCAGCAGTACCATTCAAAGTTACATTTAACAATGGAATTTTTTCTCTTGACATGTTAAGTACTAAAGAAGCAGCCATAGCTTGATAAAACTGTTCAGCAGTCATACCTGTTGTAGCATGTACTACACCATGTTTAAAGTATTGGTCATCAAATGATATACTTCCCCATTCATAGAACTTAACTCTAGTTAAATAATCTTGTCCTGCAAGAGGAGCACCACCATTAACATTTGCATCTAAAGCTACAGTGTACTTATTAAGAGGTCTACTCATTTTAGTATACTTAAATGCCTGTGCTTGTGTAACATTAGCAAATGGAATAGAATCTGTTTTAACAGGACCATCTGCTCCTATATATTTTAAAAATAATTCAGTAGAGTTATTATCTACAGATATAGCACCTACACCTGTTGTCCCTAAAGAATTTGCGACAAATAAATGTCTTACTTGATTTTCTGAAAATGTTGCCATTTTTTAAATTTGGATTAAATTAAACAATTAATTATTTATTTTGGTAATTATAAACTTTAGTAGCTGTTTCTACAGCTCTTTTAAGTATTAACATATGTAATGATTCATGTAAAGCACATTCTGTTTCAACAGTAACACCATCTATTTCAGCATCTATTAAAGTATCTAATACAATTGGAGTAGGCATTGCAATATATCTCATTACATAAGTTTCTACAGTATATTTAGATATTAATTCTACTCTATTATCTGAGATATCTAACTTTAAAACTTGACTATCATTTGGTCCTCTAAAAGGATTCCTATAGGTTCTAAAGTAATCATCATGAGTTGTTGGTATAACTATAGCTGTAGAAGTAGTTCCGCTAGGTAATGTATCATCAACTAGAATAGCTTCTTCATAAGCTATAAACCATGCTTCTGAAGGTATGCTAAATAAATAAGAGTTATTAGCAGCTAACTTCTCAGAATGTGTATCAGCTAATATAACTGAATTTTTAAATGTTATTACTAATGTAGATAATGCTCTCCTAGCTTCTTCAGTACCTTCAAATGAAGTAGTATCTCCTGCTCCACCATAATAAGCTTGTATAACTTCTTTTTGAGCTTGTGTCAAAAATACTGACTTATCATATTCTGATAAGCCAGGAGCCATATTACTTAAAGCATTATCATACAATACATCAAATTGATTACTGAATTCAGCTGTAGTCATTATTCTTGTGATTTAAGATTTTTAATTTTAGCTTCTAACATCAATTTAGTTTCTTGATTCTTAGGTAAACTTAAAAATTTAGCAGCATTACTAATAGTTGGGTCATCATTATTATTACTAAGTGGTGAGTTATCACTAGCTAAGTACAAATAATCTCCTCTTTTCTTAATTAAATTAAACTCTAAAGCTTCAGATATTAATACTTTAATATTCAAATAAGGGTCTTGAGCTACTTGAACAAATAGTTTAGCATTAGCTTGGATAAGGTCATAAGCTTTACTTTGAATAAATTCTATATCAGATTTAGCACTAATTGGTCTACCATCTATAGTCTCTACAACTAATTTAAGTATTTTCTTTTCATCTTTAATTTTACCAAATATCATATAAGCTTGCATAGATGCAGTAAGATTCTTATTACTTTCTTTTGCTTCTTCTTTTTCAGCAATTAATACGAATTGATAAGTGGCTTTAGGACTATCATTTAAGGCAGTTAAATTAGGAGCAATAAAGTCTTTATTAGCTAATAATACCTTATATTTAATATAGTCAGTTGGGTCAGATAATTTTAAATAAGTTTCACCTTTAGTAAGTCTAATACTGAAATTATCCCAAAAATTATTCTGTTTTAAATATATAGATAAAGCATTAGGTTCTAATCCCATAGCTTCCTCAAGATAATTCTTTTCTGATGTTGTTAATACATTTACAAATGTATTACTTGTTTCTAAGATAGGAACTGTAAATGTTCTTGTAGCATTTTCAGCTAAACCACCATAAAAAATATGTTTAGGATTAGTAATCATTCCTGATTCTCTAGGAATATGTCTTACTGTGATAACTTCATCCCTCAAACATGATATAGGTGCATCCATTTCAATAGTTTCACTTCTCTTAGTAATTCTTTTTTTGCTAGGTTCTACTATATCATTAGTAAAAACCTGTGTAGTTTCATTTAAATCTAAATCTAAATCTAAATCTTTTTTGTTTTTTTCTCCCTCTCCCATTTTGTTTTTTATTTTTTTATAAAAAGTAGGGGAGTATTAATCCCCTACTAATTAATTTTTTTATCTAAGAATAGATGGTATCAATGATATTGTTCTTGTAGCATCTAAGATAAATACACCACCAGTCCACATTTTATGGATAACAGCAGAATCTTCATCATGAGCCATATTAAAGTTATTTACTTCACCAGTAAAAGGATTTCTTAAACCCCAAATATAACCTCTAATATCATTTTGACCTTTAATTCTAGCTAACTGAATATTAGGTTGGTCAGTAGACCCAATATAAAGAATATCATATCTATATGATTCAGCTGGACCTCCATCAGGATGTTGAATTTTATTTCTAATTTCATCATCATATAATGAATCAACTTCTACTTTTACAGTAACCCCATTAGGTGCTCTAAATTCAGTGAACTGGAACCCAGCAGCTAAAGCATTTTGATGTAAAGGTGATTGAACTTTCTGAATCATTCCTAATGCATCAGCATTAATTTTGAATGCAGTCCATCCTGATACTTCATTTAATACTACTTTACTAAATTGAGCAGCACCTCTTTCCCCTGTTTTCATAATGAATACACGGTCATTTAAAGCTAATTTTGAAGAAGATAATTGATATAAAGCATCTTCAATTAATTTTAAACTGAATCTATTGTAATAGATAACATTAGATACTTCCATTTGTTCTCTTAAACCAGCACCTTGTTTAATAACATTACCTGATTTACCAAAGTTCAAATATTCACCATTTCTATTTCTATTACTTCTACCATACATAGTAACATTATTTTTTTCCTCAGAAAAAGTTGTTTCTACTTGGTAATCTACGTGGTGCATCCACATATTATCAACTACTTTCTTACCACTTTCATCTAAGAAAGGTATACCAATAGCTAATTTTTTGTTCAACATAGAACCAGGAACTTTATGTTTGATTCTAATTTGAGACCATTCATTTCTCATTGCAATTGGAGAGCTGAATCTTACATCACCTACACCTCTTGACATTTCTCTTTCTACTGGAGAGTATTCAACACTAAATCTTTTACCTAAGGTTAACTCATCAAAAGGCATACCAGTCATAACTCCACCCATAAGTTCAACCTTATAGACTGTATTAGAACCTTCTGCTTTACCTTCAGCAAGCAATCTCAATGGGTAAACTTCATTCTTTTCCCCTACAATAACATTACCATCAGCAAACCAATCCTCGTTAAATACTAAGTAAAAAGGTTCACCTGCAACACCAGCATTACCTGAAGTGATAACATTACCATTTTGGTCTCTAGCTTCTACTAAAGGAATATTTCTTCTTGAGCTACCAATAACATCCCAAGTATATTCCTCATCTGTATCAAATTCCTTAATAGGGAATTGAGAAAGATAAGTTTCAAGAGATTTACCTCTTTGTAATGCTAACAACTGAACCATTAAGTTAGTTGCTTTCTGTGGTGCTCTTTGGAATATAGCTCCTAAGTGATTGTCTTTAGTAAGACCTTTCCAGTGGCTGAAACCGTAAGTTTGGAATCTTCCTAATTGTGCCATTTCTTATTAATTTTTTTAATCTTGTTTATAAAATACTTTATTATTATACGTCTAATCTTAGACCTATATGTTTCTCTTTATCTTCAATACCTCCTACAAACTCTAAGTTACCATTAGATAAACTGCTATTATTGATAAGAGTATGCTCAAATTCTTTCATACTCTTTCTATTCTCAGCTTTAACAGCACCTTTAATTAAGTTATCCATATTTTTAAACCCATCAGTAAGGGTAAAAATAACAGCTACTTTATGAAGGAAATCAGATTTATTTTCTTTTTGATACTTTTGAATAGCTGTATAGTAATTACCTTCTTCATCTTTAAAAATAGGTTTACTAGCATTATCAAATATTCTCTTTCTTGTATCTTTATTAAGTACTATATCAGAGAAAGGCTTCTCTGTTTCTAATATCTTTTTTTCTAGCTCAGCAGCTTCTTTTTTAATAGCTTTCTTTTCATTTTCTACTTCAGTTCTAGCTGCTTTAATAGTATCTTCATACTTACCAACAAAATGTTCTTTATTACTTACTAATGCTTCTAAAGCATCTTCAATATCAGAACCTGAAGCTATTGATTTATTTACTTGCTTTTGTGCTCTTTCTTCTGAGAATCCTTTATTAATATAATCTTGAAATATTAATTGTCCTCTAAGTTTAGTAGCTTGCTCAGTTTCTTCAGAAATAAACTCTTCAGTTAAACCATTTAAATAACTAATAGTATTCTCAAAATATTTAATCTCTGAGGTTTCTACTCCACTATCAAGAGCATCTTTAATTCTTTTTTGTGATTCTTCTAGTTTAGACTCTACTTGCTTCTCCATAGCTGTAACAAAAGTTTCAGCATCAGTAACTGTCTTTAAGAAATCATCATCAAGGTCAGGTAGGACACCTTCATCTTTTAAAGCTTTAGCAAGAGAAGAGTAGGTGTTGGGAGAAGCACTTTGTTTATCTTTATCTTTCTCAAGATTGGTGTCCTCCTTGTCCTTGTTGTCTTTATCTTCACTAACTACGCTCTCTGATGTTGGGAATAAATTATTCTCATCCACCTCATTAGTTTCTATCTTTTTATCTTTATCTTCATCAGAATTATCTACTTTATCTTTATCTTCAAACCCTAATTCAGTTTCATCCATAAAGATATTTTCAATATCTAATTCATCAATTTTATCAAATCCTGGCATAAATTGTTCTCCCTTTTTAATTTATTAAACAAAGATATGTAAAAAACTTAATATATGCAAATCATTAAGTTTTTTACTTATACTTTGAAATTATTTATAATACTAATTTTACTCTAAAGTTATAAAAACTTTCTCAGTCTTAATAGCTTCTGTTATTAATTGATTCAACTTATCTGAAGCAACTCTTGATGTAGTTAACTTACCTTTTGCAGTATTATTACCTACTAAAATACAACCTTCTGTATCTTCAGCATCATTACCTGAATGTATTCTAACTCCTGCAAAGGAAGGTACATTAATAAGTAAAGGTAATACTCTTTTAAAATGATTAGAGTAAGTCATAGTTACTTCATATTTTCCAAAAGGAATACATGTTTTACTAAATACTTTAGCTTCATTATTATCAAACTTACCATCTTTATTAATATCTCTGTTAGTATCTTCTAAGGTATCACAGAAATAAACTCCATTTATACTAAGTTTACCTATAGTATAATCAGGAGCTAAATATATTCTTTTAACTAATAGTTCCATATTATTTTGTTATTAATTCAGCTAATAAAGGTGAGTATCTTGGGTCAATTGATGTATTTTTTAAATCTTCAACATCAATAAGAATAAGTTTAATCACATATTCTTTATCCATATCTTTCTCATACTCTTTCATTAACTCTGTATGTTTCTCTCTTTCTTCCTCAGATAGTAATTTAAGAGCATCAAAGAAATTAAGATTATCAATTGATTCTTTTGCTTCAATCATTTCTTTTTTCTTTAATTCTAAAGCTTCCCAAGCTTTCTTTTCCAAGTCTTTTAATTCTTGAGATACACATTTATCTATGATTTCTGTAGCATCTTTTAAAAGAATTAAATTTTGATTCAATCTAGTAGTAAGAACTATATTTTTAATGTTTTGTTTATAACAATAGTTTAATAGTTCTGATACTCCTTCAAATAGCATTTTTACTTTGTAATTTTTCATCTCCCCTTTTTAAAATTAATTAATTATTTACTTATTGTAGTATAGATATCATCTACATCTCCTACTATTAATTTTTTATTATCAATAGTACAATCAGCAGAAAAATTAATATTACTATTAGATGTAATCCCTGAAGGATATACATTAAAAGTAGCTATATTTTTACTATCTATAACTGCATTTCCATTTAAACTTAGAACTTTAGAATCCTTTGATACATAGTTAAAAGTATAAATAATACTACCTATAATTACATTAGCTTCTGTAGTAGTAGTTTCATTTGTTTTTGTAATTTCCATAATCTTTTTTTATTATTTTATTAAATTAATATACAAATATAAGAAAAATATTTTATATATACAAGCTATTTATTATTTTATTAATACTAAACTGAATATGTATATGTATTTATCACTATATTAATATCCCATAGCTAACCAGTTACCAGTATTTGTCTTTCCATACTCATTAAAGTAGAAACTAGATAGGGTTAAACTAGTTATAGAGAATGCTTCTGTATTATTGTTTGATATATTGCTACCACCTATATAGAATACTCTTGTAGTAAATGCAACTGGGAAATAAACTGTATTGTTTGCTGTTGCTTGTCCCCATTGTATTATGAATCCATTACTAAGTTTCTGATATCCATTTGTAACATAACTTGCTGCAGAACTTGCTAAATAACCAGCTGATGTCCAAGGAGTACCAAATGCTGTTTGTAAACTAGCAATATTTCCACTATGAAATATCTGTTTCCAAGTACCTTGATTGCCATTTATATCGCGACCTCTAAATGCAATCTCCTCTTGACCACTAGCACTATCATTACCAAAAGCAATTTGAGAGCCATAACTATTAGCATTAGTTGAATACCAATTAAAATTCATAACAAATCCATCGAATGCAGCACTGTTAAATGTAGGTATACCAGTAGTCCCAACTCCATATTGGGCAAATTGGATTGAATTACCATTTGATGTATAGAATGTGTTTAGGTTTGTTATAGCTGTACCTAGACTAATACCATTTGCACTTCCTGCATAACCTGCACTGCCTGCTGTAGATGCATAGTTTACTGATTGTGCACCAATAGAACTACTATCAATAACTGTTTTAGTTCCTAATTTTAAAGTTATATCGCTTGCCCCTTGAAATGCTTGTCCTGAAACTTGGTCAAATTTTAAAATATGTCCATTTTCATTTCCAAAACCCCATATACCTGCACCTACCCAATTTCCTGTAAGTATAGCAACATTAGAGTAAGTTGCTGTTGTCATATTAAGCCAATTAGAACCAGTTATATTTAGTGAACCACTTAATGAACCACCTGTTAAAGGTAAATAATTAGATGGTGAAAAATTTTTAGTTGTCCATGCTTTTGTTGTACAAGTTGCAGTAACATTTAAAAAAGATGTTGAAAATGATACTCCTATACTATTTTTCCAATTAGTAGTAGATGCTGCATAACCTAAAATAATATCTCTTACTGATACTTGTGGGTAAGACCATGTTGTAGAAGTTTCACCTATATAAATCACAAAGTTAGTCCCATTATGACCTAATCTAACTGTATAATCAGCACCATATACTATAGCAAATGGACTATTAGCCCATGTATTCCCAGTATAGGTATATCCACCAACTTGAACAGAAAAGCTAGTATCAGCAGCATAGTTATAAACATCTATCCACATGCTTGTCATAGTAGCACCTATTGAAGCAGGTAGAGTTATAGTTATTGCTCCTGTAAAACCTCCATTAGATGTTATAAATAATCCCCCATTTGGAGATGACATATAATAGTCACTTTTAAATAAGCCACCAGTCCCTGTTACACTACCACTTACATTTATAGTAGCTGACTGTTGAGAGGTTTGATTCCAAATATATGCATTGACTCCACTTGGTATATCAGCTGATTGTAAATATCTGAATGATGGATTACCTGCACTTCCATTAGGTGATGCATATACCATATTAGCAGTTTGACTACCTAGTGCATTTGTTATTTGTGAACTTGTTATGCTACTAATATAATTATTAGGATTGGTAGCATTATATGGAGTAAAACCTAAAGCTGTAGTAATTTGACTTGAGGTAATACTAGTTAGATATCCCCCATAGTTTCCTAAATTATTAGTAAATTGGGATAACTGTGTGGGGAAGTCTAATACTTGTGATTTAGTTATACTAATTCCTGTAGACTTATTCCAAGCAGTAAATATGGGGTCAGTCTCGGTATATGAAGTAAGGTAACTTCCAACTGGTTGATATATTCCACTATGGCTATGGTCACCATAAGCTGCTGTAACATGACTAGTACCAAATCCAGGAAATGTAACTTTAGCATTAAAAACTAAAAAGTCTGTATAAGTAAGTAATCCTGTTGTTGTACCATTAGCTGTATATTGTGCAGCTCTAGCCATTGTATCAGTATACTGAGTAGGAATAGTAGGAAAATTAACCCATTGTTTTAATCCATTAAAGTATTGATTACTATTACCTAATCCTATAATTCTTTCATAGTTACTATTAATATAACTAGAACTATAAGTTTTAGTTAAACTAACTTGAGTATCATCTAATAATAATGTAGGGTCACCCGCAGGACCTTGTGCATATACACCAGTATCTGTAGTACCAATAAACCAATTACCATTAGTCCCAATATTAGGACTTATACCTGCTATACCATTAGCAGAAATACCTGTATCTAATTGACTAATCCACCAATTACCATCTTGTATATAAGGAGTATTACCATCTCTTCCATCAAAATAATCAACATTTTTAACTGGAGTATGTCCATCAAAATAGTCTTTACCTTTAATTGGAGTATAACCATCTACACCTCTACTACCATCAAAATAATCTACTTCTTTTATAGGAGTATATCCATCTTTTCCTTTTTGTGCTTTAGTAAAATCATCTAAAGAGCCAGTAAATCCTGCATCTTGAGAAAGTTCAAAAGCAGACTTACCATCTCTACCAGCTGGTCCCCTTTCTCCTAAACTTTTCCATCTTATACTATTTGCTTGTATAACATAAGACCTTATGATATTTTTTACAACAACATTATAGGATTGAGTAGTTTGGTTAACTATTATCCTGAAAGTTTGCATTATAATTTAGTTATAGGGTTAGTTATTTTCCATTGTCCTTTAGCAAATCCAGTGATTTTATCACCACTAGCTAAGGTAATATTAAAGTCAAAGTCATATGTACCATGAGTTAAAGTGGGTATATGTTCAGGCATAATTATCTTATGTGTAGCACTTTGAGTAACACCATTAATTATTTCAGTAGTACCAATAACTAGTTTACCATTATCAGTAGAATATATAGCATGAACCATGTTAGATTTAACACAGTTCATAATAATAGAAGCTCCTGTTAAATCAACAGGAATAAGAGTAGGGTCAACTGACCCTTCTACTGCTATTTCTTCATATACTTCTAATTCTACTCCTGGAAAAGTACTACCCTCAGAAACTACATCAAATATTACTAATAAATCATCCATATTATTTTGCCTTAATATTTATTTTTTTATCACAAGTAAGAGCATTATTACAGGTCATTTTCTCTACAGTATTTTCAAGAGCTTTAATCCTATCATCTAACCTATGAACAGTTTTAATTAATTCTTCATTTTGTATTAATAATCTTTTATTATGTTCAGTCATAGTTTTAGATAAAGTATCATAGAATTTTATTTCTTCTGTTCTTGTATCTAATTCTATCTTTTTAGTTTCAGCTGTACTTTTAGCAGTATCAGCATCATTTTTTCTAACCTCTGAATCATTTTTTCTTATACCTACCACATATCCTAGGATAATTAGAAGTGCTGATATTAATCCTCCTATTAGTGTTGTCATGTATCTTTATTTATTTAAATATTTGTATGAATCTATCTTGGTCTTTTATGATATAAGGATTACTATCTTTAATATTTACTATTATAACCTCTTGTTTCTTCTGAAACCATCTTAATAAAAAGAATTTTTTAGGAGGGTTAATAGTTTCTTTTTGTCTTGATATAAAAATCTGTTTAGTATTTACAATTGATATAGAGTCAGTTATGATATTAGGATATTGTAATCTTAAATTAAGAGTATAAAATTTATCTCCAATTATAGTATCTATATCTAAACCTTTAACAAAAGTAGTATCTCTTAAAATAGTAGTATCTTTCTTAGTAAAATGGTCTTTAATACTCTGCATAGCAATTAAATTTTTATCTTTAATTTTTAGAGCTTTCTTAGTATCATTCAAAGAAACATTTAAAGAATCTTTGCTATCATTTAATTGGTCTATAGTTAATAAGAAAACTCTTGTATTATTCTTAAGAGTTGAGTTTTCATTACTATATGCCTTATTATTAATAACAGAAGCATTTAAATCTTTCTCAAGTTTATTAATAGTAGACTTCATTATTACTATAGTTAATAAAGTTATTAATATACCTATAGTACTTATTAAAACTTTCTTATGTTTTAATATAAAATCTTTAATTAAATTTAAAATTATAATCATTATATTTATTATTTAGTAGTTTTCTTATTAGCATTCTGTCTCTTAATAGCAATGTCTTGCTTTTTAATATCCATATTATCAGCATGAACTTTCTTCTTAAATTGTAAATCATCAATTTTTAATCCATGTTCTAAACTAAATTGTTTCATATCTTCAAACAATTTAGCTTGTGCAACTGGGTCATATTCTTGAGTATCTTCCTCTTGGGTTTGTTGTTGTTGACTCTTAGCATTAGCAGTTATAGTAGCAACTGTTATTTTAGTTTCATTATCTCTTTGATTCATTGAATCTAATAATTGATTACTATTAATAATATTTTGTTGCTTCATTTGCTCAATAGATTGTTCATGTTGTTGTTGAGCTTGCTCAGATTTTTGTTTATTTTCTTGCATAGCTTGTTCATTCTCTTCTACAATTCTTTGAGTCTCAGCTAATGAAGTAGTAGTATATATCTTCATAATAGTAGAGAAGTCAAGTGTTTGATTCTGTAATGCTGCTTGAGCTAATGTATCTAACTTAGAAGCTAATTCAGCTGTACCATTAGAATTATCTATAACACAACCATAATCACATTCAGCAAATTCATCACCATCAATATCCATTAATCTATAAGAAGCATCAGGTAAGATATATTGAAATTTCTTACTTCTACCTTTCATAGCTACTTTAGCTGTTTCTATAAAACACTCTAAACTTCTTTTTTTAGTATTATCATGTTGTAAGAATAACCATTCAGTTATGTGTGATGATTGTAAATTAGACCTTTCAACTCCTCCAACTGTTTCTCTATTACTTATTTGTCCCTCTCTTTGTTTAGAAATACCTGCTACTTCAGCCATTTCCATTTTAATAAACTCAAGTAGATTTATATGTTGTTGAATATAAGAACCTGTTTCAGCATCAATTACTCCCTTAGAAGCATTATTCATTGACCCTGCTAACTTACCTGTAGCTATTCCAATATTACCCTCTTTAAAACTATCTTTAATAGCTATATGATTAATTTTAGCATAGTATAACCATTTCTCAACATCCCATCCTTTAGGAACTAATGCTAAATCTAACTCAAGTATTTTACCCCAGTTAGAAGCAATTGCTTTATTTAATCTATCATGAGTAGCATCATACATATAATTATAAGGTTTCATCATATCAACCATTGAGAATGGTCTAGAATCATTTAAATTATATAATGTTCCTACTATTCCAAAGTGACATCTTGATGGATTACTTAATCTATTATACTGAACTAATCTAGGTCTCATATTCAAATAAATATGTTGTCCTATTTTAGTACCTTCCCAAGCTTCATTAATCCAATAAATACTTTCTTCTTCTCCTTTATTTTTATCTATTGTATAAGTTTCAGGATAAAATTTAAAATCAGGTTCACCTGTTTCAGGGTCATAGAATTTTACTTTTTTAATTTTTCTTTTAGACTTCCAATATACTCTAAGTACTTTAATATTACCACTATTATCATAGTAATTATTAGTAGCTGATGGTCCTGTAAATAATGCATAACTATCAATTACTACACCTTCTTCTGTAGTACCACTTAAATCATTAACATTAATAAAGGCTCTTCTTTCATCTATATTACCCATTTGGTCTGCATAAGCAGCTTGAGGTAAATGTTCAATATAATCCATATCTGCTGGAGATAATGCATCATAATAATTATCAATAATTCTACCAGGACTCCAAAAATCTTCAAGCACAATAATATCAGCATCTTCTATTCTGTTAGAGAATCCTGACCTAAATATTCTTATTTTTAATGGATTAATTCTTTGAAAGGTTGGTTCTCCTGATACTATATCAGATTGATAAATTTCTTCACCAACACTCATAGCGTCTACAAAACCTGCGTTAAATGTAGTAGGAATTTCTAATTCTTTAGTATAATGTTGTATTAAAGCATTAGCTCTAATCTCTCTAATATCTTGATACTCATAACTATAATAGTCATTTATTTTATCTAGTTCACCATTAAACTGGTCATCTGATAAGCCATTCTTAGATACTAACTTTTTTACATCAGCAAATAATAATTCTTTCTTTTTATCTTCTATCTCAGATATAGCATTTGGATTGGTTACTATCATTCTGAAATCAAATCTTCTTTTAGATTCTTCACCTCTAAGAACATTTAATTTAGCATTCATAATAGGATAATGAGTAATATGTTCAGGTATAAATCCTGCTTGTATAGAGTCAGGATTTAATACTTGATTCATATCATCTACATTAAGTTTACCATTAAGTAAATCATAATTGATTCTTTTATGTATAACAGAGTTTCTTACTAAACTATCAGTAGCAAATGTTCTGTGGTCTGCCCAGTCTAAATGTTTCTTTCTCCATTCTTTATTTTTTCTTAAGAAGGATATTTGTTGTGGAGGTAAATTATTTTGAAACATATTTTTTTAAATTTTAAAATACAAAGATATGTAAATTTTATGATATATACAATAAGATAATTAAAAAACTAATGTATTTAGGTATAGTTTATTACTAAATTTACTCTTGATTATTATCTAAATGTAGTCCTAATGCCTTGTAATTCTTAGTAAAAGTATCTTCTTTATAAGGTTTATAGTTATTTGTAAAAAATGGGTCATCTGCTAATTCACTTCCTCTCTCTTTACCTAAAGATTCTGAAGGAGTATTAGTACCAAATAACCTTAACTTATCTTCTCTTATTAACATAAGCATAGCTAAAGCATCATGTCTATCAAAGTTACCATCAGGATTCCATAGTATTAATTCCTTGATAAGTGCTCTTGAGTTAAGTTGAGTAAGAAAAGGTACTTTTACATCTACTTCTTCTTTATCAATAACTTTAGTAACAGTATAAGGTTTTAATAACCATTCTTTAATTGCTCTCCTACCATAAGCTTTAATAGGAGCAGATGATATAGTACCTTTAGCTTTATTTCCATAGTTTGCTTCAACCTTAGTAGAAGCTTTATCTTTTAAAAACTCAAGATTATCTGATAATAAGTAAGTACAATTATGAGTAGAAAAATAAGTAAATAAACCTTTCTTATTATTTTCATAGTTACACTCAGCATTATACATTAATAAAGCTCTTCTACAAATCTCATAAAAATCATTAGCAAACATAGGTCTACCTGTATATTCAAATACAATTTTATCAGTATATAAATCTAAAATATATAAAGAACCTAAAGATAAAGTACCTGAAGCATCATCATCATAAGGGTCAATACCTGCAATATATCTACCTCTATAAACTTTATTATTAGAATCCATTACTGGTAATGCATGTATCTCAATACATCCTTCTAATTTATTATCTTTATGTGGGAATTCTCTAATAGGTTTAACTTCACTACTAGGTTTAAATCTAACTACAGCATCCTTATCTAAAGAGATGAGTCCTACTAAGATATCATCATAACTTTTAGGATTAAAATCTAATTCATTTAATCTATCTGTAAGGTCAGCTACTGGATAAATAGTTCCCTCTCTTTTCATTACAGCTTCTTGAATAGTAATAGCTTGCTCTGCTTTTTTTCTAGTTAAAGCCATTGAGTCACTACTATTATATTTAACTTTAAACCTAGCTTCAAACTCTCTAGTTAAAGCTAATATAACATCAGATACTCCATCCTTATTATAACACCCTTTTCTATTTAGATAAGAACCAAAAAAGAATACAGTCTTTTGTTTACCTTGACTATTTTTATCATACACATTAGGTAAAGCATATACACCATAACCAATAGGATTATAAATCATTTCTAAAGCTCCACTAAAATCTGAACCTTCAGAACCTCCTGTACCAAATCCTACAGCTTGACCAAATACAATATCATCTTCCTGAACATTTGATTTATTAACTCCCCATGTATCAATAAATTTAGGGAAAGCTCCAAATTCTTCATAGATAAAAATATTAGACCTTTTACCCCTGGATTTATCAGTATTATCTTTTGCTGATATACCTAAAACTTCATTACCTGTACCCTTATTAGTATTAGTATCAGCATCTTTATATCCCATCATCCATGACATATCTGCCAAAGAATCCTTTAATCTTTGAGAAGGAAATTGAGTATGTTCAGCATTAAAATCTATAATATCAATAAACTTATTAAGAATACCATCTTTAGTTAAATACTCTTTCTGATAAGCTGTAACAGCTCCTTTTACTGACTTACATGCTAACTCATTCTCTCCACATATAAATAGCTTGGCAAGTCTTGCAGCAGCACTATAACTCTTACTAGCTCCACGTCTAGCTATCTGTATAGCATGTTCTGCTCCTTCCCAATTATTATATATACCTCCATTTCTAGCTTGGTCTTGATAATGAAACCATAAGTAAATACCTTCCCATACCTCAGGGAAGTCAATAACTCTATCAGCTTGTTTAGTACCTTCTCTAATTTTAGATTGAATAATTGGAGTATAGTTTAAATAAAAATACATATCTCCTGTAATCCATTCACCATCACTAGGTCTAACCATTCCATACCAAATTCTTAACTTTTCTTGTCTTAACCATTTACCAAATTCACTACTAGGATTAGCATTAGGTCTTAAGTTAGTAAGTGTACCATGTTGTCTAAAATGATTACCTGTTGGTCTAAAATATTCCATATCTTCAAGTATATGAGGATTAACTATATCTACTATAATTCTATTCTCAATTACTCTTGTATTAGTAGTAATATCAGTAACTATACTTACTGCTCTTCTATCTAAATCTTTAGCATATTTTCTATCAGGACTTATTAATCTTTTTATAAATTCAATATTAGTAATAGCATCTAATAAATCATCTTTTACTTCAGGATTTAGAGATTCTAAATACTCTTCTGTAATAGGAGTTTGATACTTATTTAATATTATTTCTTCCATTTTATATAGTTTAATACTTCTTTTGTAAACTCAATACTTACTTCATTCCAGTTATTTAATTCTTCTACATCAGTAGTACATTTATTACTTCTAACACTTCTTAATACTGATACTATTTCTTTACCTATTTCTTTGTATAATAGTTCAATAGTAAAGATTTTAATAGCTCCAAAGAGTTCATTCTTTTCTATGTTTCTTTTAATAACATAAAGTCCTTTACTTCCAGTAAGATTATTTAAAGCTATTGCTAAATCCTCTACTCTTAATGTATATTTTATATTAGCCATTACATACCATCCTCACATATTTTCTTTTCTTTTTTACCTCTCATTCTACTATTCTCAGTAATTTCTTTAGATATTTCTTTTTCAGCAACAGTTAAGTCTTTAGCTAATTTAGGCATCTGATTAACAGCAGAAGTAATAGTATTAATAGTATACTTTGGTTTACCTTTATCATCAGTAGCATCCATATCTAATTCTCTTAAAAACTTCCTAATTTTAGCTATAGCTCCTCTAGTATCTTCTAATAATAATGAACTAGTTGTATTAACTAATGGTAAATAATCTTTAATAGCTGCTAATATTAATTTATCAGGTTTCCAATTAGAAGGTAAACCTTCACTTTGTTTAATCTTTTCAAATCTTTCATTTTCATCATCAAGATACATGTAGTCACTTCTTGGGTCATATTGAAAGTAAATAAATCCTAATTCTGATAAAGCTTTACTTTTATCTACTGATTTATCTCTATCCCATAGAGCTGCAAAAGACTTTATAAATAAAGCTTCTTCACTTATAGTAAGTTTATAATTCTCAAATTTTACTAGTTTCATATTTTAATTTATATAGAAAAAGCCTAACTGGTAAGAAAGGCTTTTTAATTGTTAAGTATTATGGTAATATTAGATTGGTTGGTGGTAAAATTAAATTACTTTTCTCTTTAGGTGGTTCCATAACTGGGTCATCTACTTCTTCAAATTCATCTACTACATATTTGATGTCATCATCATATAATTGCAAACATAACTCATCATTAATCTCAATGAAATTAAAATTATAACTAACAACTGTATTATAATTTTCAACCATAGCTTCTTTGGTGCTATCCTTACCATACTTTCTAACTTCATATCTTTTAGGATTTACACAAATCATATCTCCTACTTTACAAGCTCTAACAGAACTACCAATTGATATTACAGTCTGATACTCTTTTAAAGCACCTTTCTTAGTTTTACCATCAATTATACCTGCTGCTGATACACTATCTTGCTCATATACATCAGCAGTGGTGATAATACCATTAAACATTGGTGTAATTTTCTTTAATTTAATCATCTTTCTTCTCCCTTAAATTTTTAATATAGATTCTTCTCTTTTTTATTTTTTCTAATTTATCCCAAGTTACATATAGTTTACCTATACTAGGTATATTAAAGTTAGTTCTTAATTTATTAAACTCTTCTTCAGTTATACCTTCTTTTAGTTCTAATTCTTTTATAGTAGATTTTACAAACTCCCAATAAGACCTATAAGCTACTGTAATAACTTCTTCAGGTAAATTATGTTTAACTGCTAATTCTTTAATAATTTTTTGAAATAACTTGTCATATATCATATTACTTTAACTCAAAATGTAATATTAGTCTAAATTCTCCAGCATTTTCCTCAATATTAGGAATATACTTTTTATTTATTTTACCATCAATTATAAGTTTATTCTTTTTTAATTTACTCATAATCACTTGAAAATGAGAAAGAGTAATGTCACATTCTTCTCTAATTTTCTTTTTAGTATCTTCACTCATGACTACCTTATCTAAAATATCTTCATCTTGAATTACTTTAGATAATAAATACCTATGTTTAATAAAAGAGGTAATAACATCAATCTCTCTCCCAGTTAACTTGTGTACTGGTTCTAAAAATTCAAACCAATATCTAAAAAACTTAGTATTTAATGAGGTAGGTATTCTAAGTATATTTATATTTTTAGCCATACCTCTTAATATTTATTTTTTTAAATCAGGAATAGTTATACTACTCTCAATTTCTTTTGCACATTTATTTACAAATGATGGTGGAAATGATTTATTAAACTGTACTACTTTAAATAAAAAGTCTAATCTAATATAGAATGATTCTTGTTGAAGTCTTTGTAACTCTTTTTGAAGCATTTCTGTTTGTTGAGTAGCTTGTATAGCAATTGTTTTCATTTGCTCATAAGATACTTCTTGATTAACCTCTTCTTGTTTAGATTGAACACTTTCTAATACTTCTTTGTCATCAGATATTGTTTCTTTTTCTACAATATGTAGTTTATTTCCTTTTTCCATCTTCTTCTTTTTTGTTTTTAACTAGTTGTAAATAATTATTTATATGAGTAGATTCTATTTCAGTACTACCACAATCATCACAGTAACTTATACTATTATCGTAATTCATTATTTTTAATGAGAGACATTTACTACAATAATGTACAGGAATATTATTATATTCTTCAGTAGTAGTCTTATTCTCTACTGGCAACTTTTTTGTATTCTCCATAAATGTCTTTTTTAATCTCATTAATTTTTTTATCTTTCCTATTATTAAAAGGTCTATTAGGAAACTCTTCTCCATTAACACTTGTATGACCTCTTCTCATAGCTCTCCATACAGATTTATGTTTTCTAGTACCATCAAAATAAACTAAATCATGAGGTTTTTCTAAGTCAATACCTTGATTCTTAAGATTATTAATCCTTCTATCCTCAAAACTTTCTCCTACTTCAAGAGCTTTTACTTGTACTGGTAATTCATCTACATCTTCTTTATAATCAGGAAACTTTTCTTTTACAGTATCTTGTACTTTTCTATTAAATGTCTTTTTTTCTTCTTTAGACATTTCTACTTTAAGAGCTTTGTTAAACTCTTTATAACCCTCTTGTCCTAATACTAAATCCTTTTCACTCATAAATATCCTCCCAAATATTTTTAATTATTATTTAATTTCATCCCAATATAATAAATATAAAGCATCATCTTTAATAAAGATAGCAGCTATATTAGTTTTTGTAATTCCATTAGCA